>Ga0256834_1000284_pt1 | contig 37329 bp, 34 predicted proteins | sample 4281140metaG_FD_190536 | JGI IMG/M metagenome (GOLD analysis project Ga0256834, IMG submission 190536) | Hydrothermal vent microbial communities from East Pacific Rise, Pacific Ocean - 4281-140 | ecosystem: Environmental > Aquatic > Marine > Hydrothermal vents | place: Pacific Ocean: East...
TTTCAAGCCAGTTGAAAGACGATTCTGTGTTGTTGACATCATGTCAGCAGTTGATTGTAGTGAAAGCAGGTTGGTACGCACTGCACTGGATAAGGTTATTTCGCCCATTTTGAACTCCTATTCAAGGTCGATTACTAAAAAATCTCTTTCTGAGATGAATACATAATGCACCTTAGGGTTTTAGATTTAGTTAAAATTTTAAATAATTTTGAAATTGCGAATTATTTGGCTAGCTTTGTTTGTTGTTGTTTTTCAATAGGTTAATATAGATTGTAGAAAGGGGGCTAATTGTTTTGTTAAGGTTTTGGCAACTATATCTCTGTGTTTTTGCTGTTTTTGGGTTAAGTTTGTAGTGATTCTAAGTCTTGTTGGCTCTTTTATTCTTGCCGCCGTTTATTTATCTCACGCTAGTTCGCTCTGCTCACGCTCCGATGGGGCGGCGCTAGCGCCGGCGAGCCCAAAGCTCGCTGTCCTGAGAGGATGAGTTCTAAATGCACCTCACCCTGCCTGTCCGCCGAAGCCTTGGCGTAGGTGGAACACCCCGCCGTTTATCCTTTTTCCATGCTTGCTCAGCGGTTATTTTATATTGATAGGTCAACAACTCCCTTATGCTTTTGCATATTACTGTTTTTTGGCTGGTTTTTAGAAGTTTTAGCGCTTCTCTCAACTGCCTTATCAGAACTAGCAAAGGTTAGGCTTTTGGGTATGGCAGTGCGAGTGGCATAAGAGTTTGAAATTGTAGTAACTCTAGTCATATAACTAATCCCTATAATTCGTCATTTAACGAAGTAGAATTAGCTAAAAATATTTAAGCGCAATTATTATTGCTTTGGCAATTTTATTAAAATTTGAAATATTATTGTTGGCTAAAGCGCTCTATCGATTGATAGCCCACGAGCAACTTGTGGTTTTTGCGAGGATAATAGTCCACTATCATTATAGGTTCTTGGCTTTTCATTAGCGCCAACTGATTTTGCTACATCGCTTAAAATATCTTGCGCTACAGTTTTAGCAGTTGCTAGCACACGTAAATTATCTGCCATTTGTGTTGCTAGGCTTTCATGGCGTGCTTGTAATTGGTTTAGCTTTTCAGGGGCTTCTATTTTAAGTCGCTTGGCTTCTCGCTTAACTGCCCGTGCCAACATTACATAATCTTGGCTAAGTTGTGTTTTTTCTGGAGTTAGCGTTCCAGCTTCCTTTAGATGACCTGCACGCAATAACATTGTTTCACGGTTCATAACATTAACTAATGCGCTTAATTTATCATCAGTTTTGGCGCATAATTCATTTGCATCTAAGCTATCAAGTTGATCTAGGCGTTGAGCGGCGTTCATTTTAATATCCCTCTTTAAGAGCATAGGCATTGTTTTGTGCTGGGCGATATGATTTGGCGTTTTCTTGAATGGCTAATAAATCTGCCATAATTTGATCGGCTAGTCCGATGCCACCGTTTTGTGCCAATAGATTGGCATATTGTTCAGATTGCATTGAGCGCCAAGTGTCCTCGCCCTGACCTCCGCCAAACATTCCGTCGGTTTTAATTGATGAAAACATTTGGCTCATAAGAGTGTTCAAAAACACACCTTCAAGTTCTTCTGCTTTTTGGCGAGCCTCATTCACGTCAAATTTGCCTAATGAATTTTGGCTATTTACAATATTAAATTCCATTACATCACCACCACTTCTGCTTGCAATGCGCCAGCCGCTTTTATTGATTGAATAATGGCAATGAGATCTCGTGGGGTAATGCCAAGCGAATTTAATCCATCAACTAATTCTTGCAGGCTTATTGATTCTGGTACGAGAGCGAGATTACTGCCTCCAATTTCAACGCTTAGATCTGTGCGAGGTACAACAACTGTTTGACCTAGCGTTAGCGGATTAGGCTGTGAAACTTGAGGGCTTTCAGCAATGGTTATCGTAAGATTGCTCTGAGCAATGGCAACCGTTGAAACCCTAACATCTTTGCCCATAACAATAATGCCAGAATTTTCATCTATTACGATTTTGGCGTTGAGATCTGTTTGCACCACTAGTTGCTCAATATCGGTCAATAAATCAACAATATTGCCGTTAAAATTTCTTGGTAATGTTAGGCGCACCGTTGCGGGGTTTTCAGGGACAGCGGTTGCCGAACCAATATAATCATTAATCGCTAACGCTATGCGCCTAGATGTTGTTAGGTCTGGATTACGCAAGGCAAGGCGTAAAGTTCTTTGATTAGCTAATATAAAATTTGTCTCACGCTCAATAAGTGCGCCATTTGAAATTTTACCCGTTGTTGGTACGCCAGAAATAATTGTTGCGCCATCACCTTGTGCCTTAAAGCCATTTATCAAAACTGGACCTTGTGCAATGGCGTAAACTTCACCATCTGCTCCCAAAAGCGGCGTGACCAATAATGTTCCTCCTTGCAAACTATCACTATCACCAAGTGAAGCTACTGAAATATCAATGCGAGAACCTTGCGTTGCAAATGCTGGTAAATTAGCGGTTATCATCACAGCGGCGACATTTTTGGTTCTCACCGTTTCACCACGAGTGTTTACTCCAAGTCGCTCAAGCATTGCTTGTAGGCTTTGTTTGGTGAAAGGAGAATTATTTAGGCTATCGCCAGTGCCGTTGAGACCAACAACTAAACCATAACCAACAAGCTGGTTATCACGAATACCTTCAATATCCACAATGTCTTTTATTCTAGCTGGAGCTGCAAAAGCATTAGTAGTAATTGATAGTGCAATTAGCGCTAAAATAATTGTGTAAATTACTTGCCAATTAGATTTGGCCTTTTTGCTTGAAAAATATTGATTCTTAAACATTTGCTTTCCCGTATCTATAGCCCATCCCCATGGACTAAAATTAATTCACCTATGAATATGCGAGAATTGTGCCAATTTAGAATTTACAAAGAAAAATCTTATAAGGCATTGAAAATAAAAAGAAATATTGCCAATAAAACTGCGTGTTGAAAAAATGGGGATAAAAAAATTTATTAAAAGGCAATTTTTGCCGAGTAAATTAAGGTAATATTAACCACTATAGGCAGAATTTGCCTTAATAGTTTTAATTAGAACATGGTTTGTTTGAATGCGCATAGAAAAATCAGGACAATCTAGCAGAATTAGCTCGAAAGCAAAATCGGGCAAGAGTTCAGGTGCTTCTCCTGTATTTAAGCCTAATATGGGGCAAGATAATGTGCAGGTTGCGCAAGTTAGCGTGAGCGATAATATTACTCCTGTTGATGCTATTTTGGCTTTGCAGGCAGTAGAAGATCCTATCTTTGCCAAGAAAAAGGCGGCACGTTATGGACATTCTATGCTTGATGTTTTGCAAGAAATGAAAGTGGATATGTTGGCAGGAAAAATTACTGAGGGGCACTTAAATAGATTGCTCGCTCTTGTGCAACAAGCTAAATCTTCTTCTGAAAAAGGCCTTGATGATTTAATTGAAGATATTGAGTTAAGGGCACGAGTTGAGTTAGCTAAGCTTGGGCACTTCCCAAATTAATGTGTTTTTTTTAGATAGTTAGCTTAGTCGTCACGATAGACTTTTTCACGTTTTTCGTGCATTTCTTGCGCTTCAAGAGATAGGGTTGCGATAGGTCTAGCTTCAAGACGTGGCAGGCTAATAGGCTCGCCCGTTTCATCGCAATAGCCATAAGTATTATCTTCAATTCGCTTAATTGCCGCATCAATTTTTGATATTAATTTGCGTTGGCGATCACGGGTTTTAAGTTCAAGAGATCTGTCGCTTTCTGATGATGCACGATCAACTGAATCTGGGTGGTTTTGGCTATCTTCTTGCAGGTTTTCAACCGTTTCTCGGCTTTCTCGCAAGATATCCTCTTTCCAGCTTATAAGCTTATTCATGAAATAATCACGTTGATTTTTATTCATAAATTTTTCGTCACTGGAAGGTGTATATCCCTCAACTTTAAGCTTTTTGCCCATTCCCTTAAACCCTTATTTAACTCGACTAAAAGTTGCGCCCTTATAGGTTGGCTTAACCTTTAGGGCAAGGGTTTTATTAACATTTATTAAAGGGGTTTTATTAACATTTATTATTTGATTGCAAGCATAAGCTAAAAGAAAAGGGAGTGGGGCGTAGCGATACGGAAAAGAGCTACGCCCCAATTTTGTTAATACTCTTTTGAGTGCTAACAAATGACATTATTCACTTAAAGTCTTGGGGATATGAATAATGTCGGGGAGGGTTGGGCAAAGATTAGATCTTCGCCAAACTTTACTTCTTGGACTTAAGATTAGAATGGTAGGATTGCGTCAAGTACTTGCGAGCCATATCTTGGTTGTTGTACGTCTGAAATTTGCCCGCGACCACCGTAAGAAATTCTAGCTTCGGCGATTTTTGAGGACATAATAGTATTATCTGCTCCCACATCTTCTGGGCGAATTATGCCAGCTACTAACAGTTCACGAACCTCAAAATTTACTCGAACTTCTTGGCGACCCTCTATCACCAGATTGCCGTTTGGTAAAATTTGCGTAACTACGGCGGCAACACGAGTTTCTAGTTTTTCTGAACGATTAACCGATCCATTGCCACTATCTTTAATTCCTGATTTGGTATCAATTTCAGTGGCGGCAGGAAGGCCGGGCAATGCAGCAGTAAGGGCTGTGCTGAACAGCCCTCCAAGTCCTGCGCTATTTGTTGAGGAGCGGGTTCTGCTTGTTTTGTTTGCAATTTGTGCTTTGTCTGAAATTGTGACTAATACGGTTAGGATATCACCAACCCGACGTGCTCTTTGATCTTTAAAAAAGCCTTTAGCATTACTGCGAAATAAAGAGTTAGGCTGATAAGATACAGCAGTAACTTCTGGCATTGGCATAATGATTGGCGTATATCCCGCTTGCGCTGTTGGGTTGGCTATTGCTGTAAGCACTGGTGCTTCGCCAATATTGGTTAAGCGATCTGTAACAGAACATGCCGCCATTGTGCCTGCTAGTGTGGTTATTGTTAGTAGTTTAAGTGTGTTCTTTAGCATTATACTAGCCTTTTGGTTTTGCAATTTCTAATGGAGTTGCATTGATTTCTACAGTTCCCGGAGCGATGGCCATCGCTTGAACTATGTTTTTTGATGTAAGATTAAGTACGGAAACTAATTCGCCTTTGGCTGCTGAATTTAGCGCCTGACCTTTGATGGTTAGAGTAAGAGGCCCGTTGCGATAATAAAGCGTTACGAAGGAAGAGCGAGCAATTAGCTCAGGCTCAATAACATCTTTTGGAGAAAGCATCACGCCTTTTCGTGTGGCACGCCTGATTTGTTTGCCAATTATTTGATCTAAGTCAGTAAAGCCGTTGCCTTGAGCAAAGCGATATGAAACTAGTCGTAATTCAACATCAGAAGATGATATTATTGCACCAGTTTGTAGTGATTTTATAAGGTGCGGAACATTGGCTAATATGCTAAGCGTTCCGTTGATATTGCGTATTTTATTTTCACCAGAAATTTGAATGAAAGCGTTAAAAGATTGTGCTCTTGGGTAATATTTTAGATCGACTAATACAAGCGGTTTATTTGATAGATCGGCATAAAAATCACCAATATTTTCATTAAATACTATTTCGCCATAAGTGCTGTCATTTAGTAATCCACGATTTGTTAAATCCTCAATAATAGCAATTTTTATGTCTTGCTGCTTTACAATAATTCCTTGTCGCTTGACGCTAACTCGCTCTAAGCCTCTATCTTCAAAATTTACCACCCCAACTTTTGCCGCAGCTTTTTTAATGGCACTAAGGCTGACATTTCCTTTTGTGCCCGGAAAAGGGGAGCGAAACAATGCTCTCTCGGCGTTTATGCCTGCATTGTCGAACATATCGCCAACAGTAACAATTAAAGACGATACTTCAATGGAGGGCTTTAACACTGGTGCGCCAATGGCAGTATTTGCCATTAAGAACGTAAGTGAAAAAGCTAGTATTATTTTGATTGAACGTATCATTATCTTAACTTTCAGTTTAGAACATTTGTGTTGCTGAGCGTAACATTTCATCTGCACCAGAGATGACACGGGCGTTCATTTCATAAGCTCTTTGAGCTGCGATAAGGTCAGCAATTTCGGTTACTGAATTTACATTTGAAAGCTCAAGATAGCCCTGCTGCAAACTACCTAATCCATCTTGTGATGGGGTGCTAACCTGCGCAGTGCCAGAAGCAGCTGTTTCACGAAAGAGGTTACCTCCTATTGCCTCTAGGCCAGCTTTATTAACAAAAGTCGCTAGTTGGAATTGCCCAAGTTGGGTTGGAGTTGAATCATTATCTAAAAATGCTTCAACTACACCATCAGCGCTTATAGAAACTGCACGGGCATTCCCCGGAATTACAATATTGGGCTCAGCTGCATAGCCATCAACGGTCACAATTTGACCAGTTGAATCACGCTCAAACGAGCCATCACGAGTATAGGCAGTGCCTCCATCAGGCATTTGAATAGCAAAAAACCCTTCTCCCTTAATTGCTACATCTAGCTCTTTTTGGGTTGGCGATACATTGCCTTGGCTCATAATGCGAGCAGTGGCCGAAGTCATAACACCAGAGCCTACCGAAACCCCAACAGGAGCTTGTGTTCCTGCGCTTGAAGTTTGACTTCCAGCCCGGCGATAATTTTGATATAATAAATCCTGAAACTCAGCCCTTTGGCGTTTATAGCCAGTGGTGCGCATATTTGCGATATTGTTAGAAATTACTTCAACATTTCGCTCCTGTGCGGCCATTCCCGTCGCTGCGATATATAGTGCCTTCATAATTTTATTCCTTTATTTATGCTTGTAAAGAGCCAAGTTTTTGAATGGCTTTTTGTCTTAATTCTGCTTGAGTTTTTTGTAATTGTGCCAGTGATTGGTAAGCACGGTTCACACGGATCATTTCAGCCATTTCTGCAACGCCAGAAACGTTAGAGCGCTCAAGCGATCCTTGAGAAATTTTGCTATTTAAATCTTGTTGTGGGTTAATGCCAGCGTAAAGATTTCCACCCTCAATGGTTAGGTCTTGAGGGCTCTCAAAAGAAACTATTTTTAAGCGTCCTTTGCTACCTTCATTTGTATATATATTACCATTCGCATCGATTGTGATTTCAGTTTCACTTGGAGAGAAACGAATTTGTCCGCCTTCACTTAGTACAGGATAGCCAGAGTTTGTTACCAAAAGACCAGTATCATCAATTTTTAATTCGCCGTTACGTGTATAGCGCTCACTATCACCTGTTTGCACGGTTAAAAAGCCATTTCCTTGCAGTGCTACATCTAGTGGATTTCCTGTTTGAACAATCGCCCCCGCACTAAAATCATGAATGGTTGCCCAATCTTGCGTATAGGAGATAATTTGATCGTTTCCAGAAAAGCTATTATTGCGTGCAACTGGCATTTTATATTCTTCGAATAATAAAGCCTCAGCCTTGAAACCAGTTGTATTTATATTGGCGATATTGTTCGCAACAACGTCCATTTGCCTTTGCAAGGCAATCTGGCGTGATAATCCAATAATCTGCACATTTTCCATTGCGCTAAAACTCCCGTATCGTTTAGGCCTTATTTGCTTCCCCAAGCATCGGGCTTGCTAAATGAATTGCATGATGCGTGCCAGTTAGAAAAAGGCAATTAAAACATGAGGTTATAATATGTAGAGGTGCATTGCTAATGGGCAAGAATAGAAGGTAGGCAGAAATTGCTAGGCAAAAATTTCCCAGCATAACTAGAAAAGTAACTATTCGTTAACCATCAGCGTTTTACCTATTGTTAAGACTTATATTTAGATTCTTTTATTAAGAGAGTGCTGACAGATGGCAGAAGAAGAGCAAGTTAAAGAAGAAGGCCTAGAAGAGAATGGCGAGGCTAGTGAAGAGCAGCCAGTTAAGAGTAAGAAGAAGCTGTTCATTTTTGCAGGTGCGGGCGTTCTGTTATTATTGATAGCTGCTGGGGCGGCGTATTTCTTTTTGTTTGCTGGGGCAGGTAAAGATGCTGATCCTATTGAGCAAGCGGAACCTGTGTTCTTTTATAATATGGAAACTTTAACGGTTAACTTGGCTACCAGTGGTGATGAAATACAAAAATTTCTAAAAATTTCTGTGTCTTTAGAACTTGAAAAAGAAAGCATGATGGAAATCATCACTCCAAGAATGGTTAGGGTTCAAGACGCGTTTCAAGTATATTTAAGAGAGCTGCGTCCAAGCGATCTTGAGGGGTCTGCTGGTATATATAGGTTAAAGCAAGAGCTGCTTAAGCGAGTGAATTTAGCAATTTATCCTGCGAAAGTTGAAAATATATTGTTCAAAGAAATTCTGGTGCAATAATGGCTGATAATGAAACAGGCGAAATTTCTCAAGAGTGGGATTTAGGTGATTTAGAGGAAAGTAAGAGCTCTTCCTCTAGCGATAGTGAACAGAGCGCTGATTCTGGAGCTAGCGACGATGATATGGCGGCCGAATGGGCTGCAATGATTGAGGGTGGTGGCGATGGCGAAGAAGAGGGTGGTGGTGCCTCTGAAGATCGTGTGCTTGATCAAGATGAAATTGATAATTTGTTGGGGTTTGATCCCAATGTTAGCGATAGTGCTGAACTTTCTGGAGTTCAATCATTAATTAATTCGGCGCTAGTTTCCTATGAGCGTTTGCCGATGCTTGAGATTGTGTTTGATAGGCTTGTTCGTCTCGCAACCACATCCTTGAGGAATTTTACTTCTGATAATGTTGAGGTTTCACTCGATTCAATAACATCGGTTCGGTTCGGAGATTACCTTAATTCAATACCTTTGCCAGCTATTTTAAGTGTGATTAAAGCTGAAGAATGGGATAATTATGGTCTTTTGACAGTTGATTCTAGTCTTATATATTCAATGATTGATGTTTTGTTGGGCGGTCGTCGTGGCTCAAGTGTTGTAAGGGTTGAGGGGCGACCTTATACAACTATTGAAATGGCGCTTGCAAATCAAATGATTGAAGTGATTTTGGCAGATACTAAAAAGGCTTTTGAGCCATTAACTACTGTTACATTTAATGTTGAGAGGCTTGAAACAAACCCAAGATTTGCCACCATTTCCCAACCTGCTAATGCAGCAATATTAATTGAACTTCGCATTGATATGGATGATCGGGGCGGGAAGATTGAAATCTTATTGCCATATGCAACAATAGAGCCAATTCGTGAGCAATTATTGCAAGCGTTTATGGGCGAGAAGTTTGGACGTGATACAGTATGGGAGGGACATTTAGCTAGTGAAGTATTTGCATCAGATACAAATATTGAAGCCGTTTTGCACGAGATGGATGTTCCGCTATCCAAGCTTATGAAATTGGCTGTTGGTGATAATTTTATGTTTGAGCAATCGCCTAGTGACCCAATTAAATTACGTTGTGGGGATGTTGAATTAAGCGAGGGTGTTATGGGGCATGTTGGAAAGTATATTTCAATAAGAGTAACAAAACCGCTTAACCCACCAAAAGTTACTATGGCGGTATTTGAAGCACTTGATGAGCAGATGGAGAATAGATGATGAGTGAAATTCCTTTAGGACTAGTAGTTGAAATAGGCGTTGCTATTTTATTAATGATGACAATAGGTTATTGTTTTGTATTGAATAATCGGTTGAAAAAATTGCATGCAGATAAAAATGCTCTTAGGCAAATGGTTACAGATCTAGTTCAGGCAACAAATCTAGCTAATAGTGCCATTTCTAGTTTGAAAGACAATGCGACTGAAGCGGACATTATGCTTAGTGCTCGACTTCAAGACGCAGATATATTTGCTAATGAATTAGCAAATCATATTAGTTCTGGGCAGGCTGTATTAGAGCGTATTTCACAAATCACTCAAGCGGCTTCACAAAAGAGTACTTCTAAAGACCAAGTTCGAGAGCAAGGTGCTAATGCAGCTCTAAAGAGGTTGCGTGAATATCAGTTGCATAGGGAGAATGCGGCATGAGATCTATTCGTTTGTTGCCAATCGTAATGATGGCAGCATTTGCTTTATTATTGCTAAAAACCGTTGGTTTAATCACTCAGGGTAATTATGTTTTATCGGGTACAAATTCTGCTTTTGCTCAACAGGATACGCTTAGTGATTCTGAGGTAAAGGCTGCAGAAAAAGCATCGCAAGCGTTATTCTCCCGACAAGGGCAAACGCCAATAGGTAGTTCGCAAATTGATGCTATTCCAATGAAAGAAAACAAGGATGGCGATAAAATCGCTATTGGATCGACTGATGGAGTTAACAATACCGAAAGGGCTGTGCTTGAGAGATTGAGTGAGAGAAGGGTGGAGCTTGATTTGTTAAGGGATGAGCTTGATATGCGTGTTGTGCTGATTGATGCAGCTGAGCAAAGATTAGCGCAAAGAGTCGCTGGTCTTGAGGAATTAGAAGCACGAATTGCAGCTTTAGTCGATGAAAGAAAAGCACTTGATGATACTCAATTTAAGGGTTTGGTTTCAATGTATGAAACTATGAAACCTGGTGATGCGGCAGAAATTTTTAATGCGCTTAATATGGAAATTCTGTTAAAAGTTTCGCGCTCCATGAGCTCAAGAAAAATGGCGCTAGTGCTAGCGAAAATGAATAGAGAAAGGGCTATGGCTCTAACTATACAGCTAGCTGTTGTTGAGGTTGACCCGACATTTGAAGCTCCGGACGATGATGTTGCTAGTCTGCCGCAAATTGTTGGGCAATAGAGATATTAAGTTTTCCTACCTAGTAAGGTGGTGTTAAAGAGAAGTGGGTATAGTTAATTTTGATTTATCTGTTTCTAAAATGGCAGCTTAGAATGATTGCTTTGAATTATATCGATAAAAAATATTCTTTTTGTCAATTTTGGCGTCTGCTTTTAATTGGTATACTATCCCTTTTTATTATTTTTCCTATATCTAGCTTTGTGAGTGTTGCACAAGCGCAATCATCGATGAATGCTAGTATTGAGGGCGAAAAAATTGACCAGTTTGCTAGAATTATTATTAGTTTTGATCAGCGATTTGATCTGCCGAATTATAAAATTAATTCAGAAAATGGTATTCTAACAATAGAATTTGATGACCCTGTAAATATTATTCTACCCGATTTATCTGAAACTTTACCACAATTTATAATTGCTTCAAGAATTGATCCAGATAAGCGTGGGATACGGTTTGCACTAAAAACAGATTTTCGTATTAATAAAGCGGAGGCAGGGGAGCAATTATTTATTGATATTTTGCCACTTGGGTGGCAAGGTGCTAACCCTGGTTTGCCTGCTGAAATTGTTGAAAAATTATCATTGCGTACAAAAGAAGCGATTGCACTAGCTGCGCAAAAACAAAAAGAAAAATATATTGAAGAGAATAGCCCAAAAGCTGTTGTGCATGTTGGCAGACATCCGACATTTGTGCGCCTGTTGGTTGACTGGTCTATTGATGTTGAGGGGGAATATGTTTTTGAAGGGCAAAATAGTGAATTAAAATTTGATTGGCCAGTACCTATTGATCTTTACGCATTGCAAGTGGATTTGCCACCTGAAATTATTTCTGTGAGCAATGATATTGACGTTGAGGGGTCAACGATATTGTTAGAAGTTGAGAAAGGAGTAGTTCCAAGGTTTTTTATTAATTCCAAAAAACAATATGTGATTGATATCGATCTTATAAAAGGACACTCTAACGAAATAGATATTACTTCTATACTTAGTGATGGCGATGGAGGAGAGAATATTGCTTTGAACGATGGGCGTTCAAATAATATGAAAGATAATAACACAGTTCAAATTGATGTTACTAGCGGCAAGGGTATAGTTGTTGAACCAGTAATTGAGAAAATTGGCACTACAATTCGCATGGTTTTTCCATTTGAAAATGAAACCGCTGCAGCTGTTTTTAAGCGAGGGGAAACATTATGGATGGTATTTGAAACTTTATCTTCGATTAAAGCGCCAACGAATTTAGATGATTTTTCTTCGCTTAGCGATAACTATAATGTGGTCAATGGTTCTGGTACTTCTATAGTCCGCATTGGATTGCCGCCGAGTAAACTTGCAACACTTGGCTCAGAGGGTCGCTCATGGGTTCTTTCGCTTGGTGATATTATATTAAAGCCTGGTGCACAACTTAAGTTGGGCAAAAAGCAAACGGGGCAGGGTCTGTTTGAAATAGTTGTTGATATGGTCGGGGCGGCAAATGTGCATCAAATCCGTGACCCAGAAGTTGGTGATGTGCTTGAAGTTGTGACAGCTTTCCCTCCCTCGCTTTCTCTTACACGTTCTATTTCTTTTGTTGAGTTTAACGCTCTAAGATCTATTCATGGCTTGGTTATTCAGCCCTTGCACGAAAATATTTTACTTCGTCTAGAGGGTGAAAAAGCTATTATAAGCTCAAAGAAGGGACTTATTGTTTCAACAGATCAGTCTGCTAGAGTTAGTAATCCTAAAGATTTAGAGGGAGTTAGTCGTGTTGGATTTATTAATCTAAAGGATATGATTGAAAAAAATCCAATAAGATTTTTATCACGTAGAAATGGTTTGGCGCAATTAGCATCAGCTGCAGGGCAGGGTGAGAGAGCGCAAATGTTGTTGAATTTAGCACAATTTCATTTAGCCAATGAATATTCTTATGAGGCTATTGGGATTTTAGATGTTGCCCAAAGTGATATAGCTTCAATAAATACTTCTATTGCGATGCAAGTTACAAAAGCCGCTGCATTAACTCTTGCCAATAGAAGCGATCAAGCGTTGCAAATATTAAATGATGAGAATGTTGCAAATGAAATGGATGCTATGATTTGGCGTGCTATTGCAAAACAAAAAATGGAAGATTTTTCTGGCTCTCGTGAGGACGCTATTTTAGGTGAAACAGTTATTATGAATTATCCTATTTGGATAAGAAATCAATTTTTTCTTTCATCAACTTTAGCGGCGATTGAGCATGGCGATATTACTCTGGCTATTCGCTATTTATCTCAAATAGAGAGCGCAGGATTTAGCGAAGAAAATTTGGGGAAATATATTATACTCTCAGCTCGCATTGATGAAGCGCAAGAACGCTTTGATGAGGCGTTGGATACTTATGGGCAAGTTCTCTCTAGCGATAATCGTCCCTCTCGTGCTGAAGCGGTCTATCGAACCTTGATGTTATTACGCAAGATGGGGCGGCTAAATTCTGTGCAAGCGTCTGAGACTTTAGCTATCGAAACATTGATTTGGCGTGGTGATAGATTAGAAGCAAAAATGTTAACCCTGTTAGCAGAACTACAATTTGAAACGGGTGCTTATCGTGAGGCATTTGAAAATGTACGTCAGTTTTCTAAATTTCAAGTGACAGGTGAAGGTGCCAATGAATTATTTGCTTTGGCTCAGAAAGAATTTTCTGAATTATTCCTTGATGGGAAAGCTGAAACCCTTGAGCCAATTAAAGCACTTAGCCTGTATTATGATTATCGTTATTTAACGCCAGCTGGTGCTAAGGGTGATCAAATGATACGAAATCTTGCTCGGCGTTTGGTTAAGGTTGACCTTTTGGAGCAGTCGGCGCAATTATTGCAATATCAAGTAGATGAAAGGCTTGAGGGCGTTGCAAAGGCGCAAATTGCTGCTGATTTGGCGGTGATATATTTAGCTGATAGATCACCTGAAAAAGCAATAAAATTATTAAATTCTACTAGGCTTGCTGGAATTCCGGCAAGTTTGGAGCGCCAGAGAAGAGTTCTTGAGGGAAGAGCGCTTATTGATGTTGGGCGTGAAGATTTGGCGCTTGATATATTATCAAAAGTAAATGGAAAAGACGCAGACCTGCTTAAAATTGACGCTCAATGGCAGGCTAAGCGTTATTCTGAGGCTGGGGAAATTATTGAGCAATTATATATATGGGAGCTTGAGCAGGGTAATCTTTCAAAGCTTGCACGAGATAATATAGTAAAGGCCGCTGTTGGTTATGTGCTAGGTAATGATATTATTGGCTTAAGTCGCCTTAGGCTTAAATATGGAGAGGCGATGGCGACAACGCCTGAATGGCCCTTATTTAGTTTTGTTTCAAGTGAAGTAAACTCCTCAAGCGTGCAATTTTCAAAACTTGTTAGAGAAATTGCTAATCTTGATTCAATGAATGCTTTTTTGTTAGCTTATAGACAGAATTATGGATCTGATGGGGCTTTGACGCCTAGCAATAGGTGACTTTATATATCTCACGCTAGTTAGCTATGCTCACGCTCCGACCTGCCGAGCCGAAGCTCAAAGAGCGTAGGTTGATGGGGCGGTATTTTATTCACGCTCACGCCGCTAAGGCTAGCGCCGGCGAGCCTAAGGCTCGCTATACTGATAGATTAATGAATTTAATATATCTCATTCTAGTTCGCTATGCTCACGCTCCGATGGGGAGCACTTTACTCACGCGTTCTTATTCGTTTTGGAGCATTATCAAATTGGGTAATAGTTTTGGCTGTTTTAGAAGATTGATTTATGTAATTATATTTATGCAGTTTATGAATGGTTCTAATATAATGAAATTTTTAACAATATTAATCATCAGTATAATAATTGGCATGTCTAATTTGGCATACGCTCAAAACCAACCCTCGTTTTCTCTTCCAATAGATTGTGAGTTAAATATTACGTGTTTTATTCAAAATTATGTTGATATTGACCCTAGCGAAAACGTGCGTGATTATACTTGCAATAAAGCATCATATAACGGTCATAAGGGCACGGATTTTCGTCTTTTATCTACTCTCTCAATTCAAAAGGGAGTTAGGATTCTTGCTGCTGCTTCTGGTGTTGTTAAAGCCACTCGTGATGGCATGGCTGACAAGTTGGCGCTAAACATTGATGATCCGTCAATCAAAAATCGTGAATGCGGTAATGGCGTTGTGATTGATCATGGTAATGGCTGGGAAATACAATATTGTCACATGAAGAAAGGTAGCGTTATTGCCAAAAAAGGAGAATTGGTTGAGCAAGGAGAGGAAATAGGGCAGGTTGGATATTCTGGTTTGGCACAATTTGCTCAACTTCATATTACGGTGCGTCAGAATGATAGAATTATAGATCCATTTACTGGGAATGATAATTTTAATGCCTCATGTTCTTTAGCTCAAAATACTAGTAGCGGGTTATGGGACAAGGCACTAAAAAAACAGCTTATCTATAAACGAGGTGATTTGTTACAAAGCGGATTTTCAACTGCGATTGTAACACCTGCTAGCCTTGAAGGTGGTGAAGCTTTGCAAATTCCTTTCTCAACATCTGCGCCAGCCATTATTATTTATGCCAGATTTATTAATCTTGAAAGGGGTGACAAAATAAGTTTTGAAATATTGGGCCCATCTGGTGAGTTGATAAAAAATATTACCGACCCACTTGAGCGCAATAAGGCGCACTATGTTGCTTATTCAGGTAAAAAACGCCCCAAAGATGGCTGGGAGGAGGGGAGTTATAAAGGAAAAGTGAAATTATTGCGTGAGGGTGAAACCATTATTATGCAAGAGCAAGTGATTGAAATTAAGTAGATTATTTTAATATCAGCTAAGAAATAACTAGTACCATTAATTTGATCACTAAGTGAGTTGCAAAGCGGCTTTTGACAAAATCCACATTTTTTTTGATTAAAGTCACATGCATTTGACAAACTAGCTATAATGTCTGCTATAAAGGCTCGTTACTTACTGGAGTCTTTAATTTTGGCAATTCTAATTTTTCTATTACATTTGGCGGCAGCGACCATGCTGTTACTGTTTGGGGTGCGTATGGTTCGCACAGGCATTGAGAGGGCTATGGGGCCTTCGTTTAAGAGGTTGGTTACAGGTGCGAAGAGCAATATTATTCAAGGGGCATTTGCTGGCACAATATTAGCTATTATTTTGCAAAGTTCAGCCGCAACTGCGATTTTGGCAACTGGATTTGCCGCATCAGGTCTTATAACTATTACTATGGGATTGGCCATAGTACTTGGCGCTGATCTTGGTTCAGCTTTAGTTATTCAAGTTCTTTCATTTAGACCCGATTGGTTAATTCCAATATTACTAGTTATTGGTGGCTGGTTATTCCTTAACACCCAATCTTTAACCTCAAAGCAAGTTGGGCGTATTTTCCTTGGTATTGCTTTTATTTTGTTGGCGCTTGGCATGATAAGTGCCGCCTCAACTCCAATTAAGGAAAGTGAATTTTTACCAGTTATCGCTTCATATCTGGAGAGTGAATATGTTACCGCATTTTTACTTGGTGCTTTGCTTACCTTTATTATGCACTCATCGGTTGCCGCAATTTTAATGTTCGTAACATTTATTCAACTTGGATTGTTACCATTATCGGTTGGCATATCTATGGTATTGGGAGCAAATTTGGGCAGTGCTTTGGTATCTTTATGGCTGACAAAGGGAATGGAAATTTCAGCACGCCGCATTCCTGTTGCAAACTTATTGTTGCGTGGTTTTGGGGCAATGTTGGCGCTTTATGCAGTGAAAAAATTGCCTATTACAGAGATGCTTTCAGGCTTTGGGCTAGGGCAAACTCTAGTTAATGCACATTTATTATTTAATCTTGTTTTATTGATTATTTCTTTGCCATTAATAAAATTAGTTCTTAAACCGCTAGAAAAAATGATGCCTGCAGCTATTAGCAAAGCTACAAAGGATAACTTAAAAGCTGCAAGCGCTCTTGATAAGAGCGCTTTAGATAAACCCACTTTGGCTCTTGCTAGCTTACGGCGAGAGATTTTACGAATGGGGGCGATTGTTGAAACCATGATGCGCCCTGTTATGGAATTATATCAATCTGGTGATAGTGAGCAAATCAAGGAAATTCGACTAATGGACAAAGGAGTAAATGCTTCGCTCACCGCCATTCGTCGTTATGTTTCTTCACTTGATAGATCAAAAATGAGCAAAAAAGACAATCGCTCTGCACGAGAATTAACCGATTATGCCATCAATCTTGAAATTGCTGGAGATATTGTTACTAAGCGCTTATTGGTTTTGGCTGAAAAATATAATCAGCGACATCTAAAGTTTTCAGATAGTGGTTGGGGTGAATTAGTAAGAATGCAAGAGCGTATTGTGGCAAATATGACATTAGCATTTAACGTGCTTATTTCCCAAGATATAGAATCGGCTCGTCTATTGGTTGAAGAAAAAACCGAAATAACAGCCCTTGAGCGTAAAAGCCGCAACAAACATCTTAAACGCTTACGACAGGGTGATGAAATAAGTTTTGAAAGCTCTGATATTCATCTTGAAACTTTGCGTGCATTAAAAGATTTCAATTCACAAATCTCAACTCTTGCTTATTCTATTCTTTATCGCTCGGGGCAATTACTTGAAACACGTCTGGTTGAAAATCCAAATTTGGGTGATGAAATAGAGAAATCGAAATAAGTTTTATATTTTAAGCTTCAATAAATTCAACTTTTATAGGGCTATTTTCTTTTATTGTTGCAAGATCTTTAATATCAGAAAGCGAAATAAGTATGCGCCTTTGTGGGAACACACTCAAGTTACGTGAATAAATCACTTCATCATCATTTGATAATATCAATTTACCCTTCATTAAACGATCAAAGCGTAATTGAATATGGCTCATTCCAATATTTTCTTTTATGCCTGTCAAACATTGTGGAACGGCAAGTTTAACATTTTTGCTCACCTCAATTTTTGTTAAAATATGCCTAGATTGCAATTTGCTAGCTAAATCTAGAGCAACCCAATTAGCAATTTGCTTGCCCTCATTCCAACACCAGCCTGCTGTTTCAACAGGCCTTAAAATATTACCAGCAGCGTAATAAACAGGGTCAGAGCATCGCCCAAACTGATCAATAATCGGCCCATTAGTAGCTGGATCAATTTCAAGATGCCCAAGCCGTGCAAGCGAAGATTCGGGTATAAAGTGCCCACATAAAATTACTCCATCGCATTTAATGGTTTTGATTTGGCCGTTTGATTTTTTTATTTCAACAGCACTCACTTTATTAGAGCCAATTATTTTTATTAATTTGCTACTTCTATGAAGTGGTATTTGCATTAAGGGTGCATATAATTCAACAGGCCAGCGAGCAATTACTTTGTCCGCTTCTTCAATTATAGCAACGGGTTTTATTTTTGCATGAGAGCAGGTTCTTATTGCAGAAAAAGCCACTAATTCCGAACCAATAATCACTGGATTTTCAAAAGGTTTTTGATTTCGTAAATATACCATTTGCTGCAATGCGCCAGTATTTAGCACGCCTTGCACCCTATCTCCAGAAATCAGCCTTGCCGAACGTGTCTTTTCTCGCACCCCACAAGCGTAAATAATGCGTGAAGCTGAAATTTCTTTTGTGCCTTCATTTGTGACTAATAATAAATGCCCCCCCCTTCTCATTTCTACAACGCTAGTTGAGAGCCAAATTTCAACGCCAGCATTTTTTGCGCTTTTAACGAGCTTCTTGGCATATTTAGTGCCAGTTAAAACACGGCCATATTCACGCATTCCAAAGGGAAAATCTCCACAATGGCGTGGAATGCCGCCAGCTTCATTTTCACGCTCAAGCACAACAACCCGCTTAATACCAAGTCTTTTCAACTCAATAGAAGCAGAAAGCCCAGCAGGGCCTGCACCAATAATTGCCACATCTATTTGTTGCGCTTTATTCATTTTTTAGCTTTTGTTTTTTGCTCTTATTAAAATAACTATCAGCAATTTCTGTTACATGAGAGGAACAATAAAAGCCCTGACAGCGTCCCATTGTTGCACGAGTTTGCCTTTTTAAACCTGCCATTGAGTTTGCTTTTAATGCACCAGTTAGGGCGGCTAAGATTTCACGCTTGCTTACCATTTCACAATGGCAAATAATCTCGCCATGATCTTTTTCTTGCCAATCACGTTTTGAATTTTGGGCACGTTTTGAATTTTGGGCTAATAATGGGGTTGGTTTAGGAAGTTTTGGTCTATTTATTTTATCGTGTTTTTGCCCCAAACTTGAGTATTTTTTATAGACATATTTAGCAATTCCTAGCGCCCCACTAAGACCTGTTGATCTTATACCACCAACGCTTATCCAATTGTTTTTTGGCTCAATTTCGATTTGGTAATCCTTATACTGCGTGGCGGGTCGTAAGCCTGCATAAGTTGCGGTGATAGGCATGTCTTTAAGAGATGGTATTTTAGCAATCCCTGCTTTTATTAGACCTTTAAGTGTAGCTTCATCAGTTGAACTATTAGAACGGCTTGATTGATCCTCAGCCGTTGGGCCAACTAATAAGTTTCCAAATATGGTTTTGCAAACCACTAAACCTTTTGTGCGGGGAGTTGGAACAGGAAGAATAATTGAATTAGCTAGGTTTGATGCCGCTTTATCAAATATTACGAATTGGCCTTTGCGAGGGGTAATGTTAAAACTTGAATGTCCGAGAAGTACTTTATTAAGCCTATCACCATAAAGACCTGCGCAATTTATTACGTATCGAGTTTTAATAGTTCCAAGCGTTGTTTTTAATTGCCAAATATCTTTATCAAAATCTCCACTAATAACTTGGCAAGAAAGAAATATTTGCGCTCCGTTTTCTATTGCTTGATGCAAATAAGCATAAGGAGCTGACCATGGATCAATTATTGCTTCATCGGGAATAAAAACTGCACCAAGAGCATTTTTGGCTAAGTGTGGCTCTTTTTGAGCAAGCAATTTTGCACTTATTATTCTAGCATTTTTAATACCATTTTGATGTGCTTTAGCTTTTATGTCATCAAGAGCTGCTAATTCATCTTCATTCCAAGCAACAACATAGGCGCCAATTTTTTCTAATGGCAGGCCTAGCTGTTTATGGATTTTTGTATATTCTAAATAACCATCCTTTACACATGCCAGTTCAATCGAGTTAATAGGTGCATCAAAACCAGTGTGCAAAATTGCACTATTGGCTTTGCTTGCGCCATCAAGAATATCACTAGCTTTTTCAATTATAGCTACTTTTGCACCCTCTAAGGTGAAACGTCTGGCAACAGCACAACCCACTACGCCAGCGCCAATTACGGCAATATCAAACACATCACTTGCCAGCTCACCTTGTTTTGGGTTATCAAATTGTTGTTGTGATATTGTCATCAATATATCCTGTTATGACTAAGTGCTACTTAAAAATGGCTATTCGGTCAATTACTATCTTTGGGGAAAAAATGAAAATTAAGCGCCGACAAGCAAAAATTCTTGAAATTATACGTAAAGAAGAACGTGCTTCTGTGGAATATTTAGCAGTAAAACTAGATATTTCGCGTGAAACCATTCGGCGTGACCTCACCGATTTAGCAAAAGTGGATAAAGTCCAAAAAATTCACGGTGGCGCTACTTTGCCACAACATTTTGGTGAAGCTTCTTTTCAACAACGTATGTCTGATAATGCTTTTGAAAAAGCAAAAATTGCTTCTAAAGCATTGCAGTTTTTTACATCAGGGGAAACTATATTTATAGATACTGGTTCTACAACCCTATATTTTGCAGAAAAACTATCGGAAATTTCTGGGCTAACCATTGTTACTAACTCGACAGAATTGGCAAGAATAATTTCTTCTTCAAATTCTGATAATCAAGTTTTTTTACTTGGGGGAGAATTTAGCTCTGACAATCGCCAAACAGTTGGGACTATGGCAATTTCTCAAATTAGGCAATTTCGAGCGCATCATGCAGTATTAACGGTTGGGGCGCTTGATGGGCGCACTGGTGCAATGGACTATAATATTGAGGAAGCGCAAATTGCTAGCGCAATGATTGAACAATCTCAATCGCTCACAGTTTTAATGGATAGTTCAAAATATGATCAGCTTGCTTCATTTGAAGTGTGCTCGTTAGAAAAAATTGATAGGCTTATTTGTGATAAATTGCCAACAGATAAGCTTTTAGAGTTTTTGCAGGTAGCAGATGTAGATGTCATACTTGCTTAAATTTATTATACTTGTCTAAACTTATTATTGCTGTTCAATTAAATTTAGTTTTTTAATATTTTCTTTTTGAGCGCTGCAAATGCGTCAAAAGCTAACTTTCTCACAGGTTGTTATGTAAGTATCTATGTTAAAACTTTCATTAAATATGTAAAAAGTCGCTAAATTGTATAAATTTTTGACTATTAGGCTAGTAATTCTGTGGTTTTTGTCATAATGTGGTTATATTAGATAGATATTTATTAATTGCATCGATGAAATCTATGCAAAAACTAGAACTGGTTTAACTGATCTGATTTGGGTAATAATAGATTTTTTGATGTTGGTGAGGCTAAGTTATCTGTCTGAAAGGTAACAAGATTAACAAGGGAACAAACTTATGAAATCTAATATATTTAAAATTTTCACACTTGCAGCACTTGGTGTTACAGCTCTTGCGGGCTCGGTATCAATTGCTAATACTGAGGAATTAAGAATCGTAGGCTGGGGCGGCACAACTCAAGCCGCACATAAACCAGCTTATTTCGAACCATTTACGCAAGAGACTGGCATTAAAGTTGTCGAAGACGAATGGAGTGGCGAAAAGGCTAAAATTCGTGCCATGGTTGAAACTGGAAATATAACTTGGGACGTTGTTCAAGTTGAAGGTCCAACTGTTGATCAGGGTTGTGAAGAAGGTTTGTTTGAAGAGCTTGATTGGTCAAGAATTACCGACAAAGCCAATATGGTTGACGGCACAGTTAAAAAATGTGGTGCTGGCATTTTGATTTGGTCAGTTATTTTTGCTTATGATGGCGACAAGATTACTGGTGATGTCCCACAGAACTGGGCAGATTTCTGGAATGTTGAGAAATGGCCAGGCAAGCGTGGATTGCGCGGTAAACCAAAACCAATGCTTGAAATTGCGCTTATGGCTGATGGCGTTGCAAAAGAAGACGTTTATAATGTTCTATCAACTCCTGAAGGTGTTGATCAGGCATTTGCAAAACTTGATGAACTTAAGCCAAATATCCTTTGGTGGAAAGCTGGCGCAGAGCCACAGCAACGTCTTGGTGCTGGTGATGTTGCTATGACCGCAGCTTATAATGCTTGGGTATATCGCATTGCTGACGAAGAAGGTAAGAACTTCAAAATGGTTTGGGATGGCAATCAGTTCTCAACTGATTATTGGACAATCATTAAAGGTTCTCCGAATATTGACGCAGCATATAAGTTCCTAGAGCTTTCAATGCGTCCTGATCGTCAAGCAGTATTCTTTAACAAAGTAACTTATGGCTGGACTGCTAAAGGAACTGGTGAATTTGTTGATGAAAAAGTGCTTCCACATCTACCAACCTACGGTTCAAACATGGACAATGCTTTGGAAACAAGCGGTGCATTCTGGCTTGAGCATGGTGAAAGCCTTGAAAAACGCTTCCAAGCTTGGATGGCTAAATAGGTTTTAATATTAGATATGACTGGCGGGATTTTTCTTGCCAGTCATTTTCTTGAATAATATCATAGTGATATTATTGTGCTAAAAAGCGAGATGAACGTTAATTTTTGATGTTTCCTCCATATTTTTCTATATAGTTTAATATCTCGCTTTTTTGCTCTATAATATTCTGACATGCCATATACTGGGGAGGTGATTGGCAATGGTTTTTAGATCAGACGAGGGGGTTGGCCTTCGTAAGAAATTATTACGCGCTGAGCGCCGTAAGAAATTTGAGGCGCTTGGACTGATTGCGCCACTTCTTCTCGTTATGTTGGTTTTTTATTTTGTGCCGATTGCGATGATGTTATTTCGCTCTATTGATAATTCCCAAATGGCTAGAATTCTTCCGCAAACCAGTGAGGCTATTCAAACATGGTCGGGTGAAGGGTTGCCTGATGAGGCGACTTATGCAGCAATTCTTGGCGATATGAAAATTGCCTATGAAGAAAAAACATTGGCAAAAGCTGGTCGTCGTCTAAATTTTGACTTGGTAGGTTATCACTCGCTTCTTTTAAAAACTGGGCGTAAAGTTGAGCAGATAGTTGAGCCTCCCTATAAAGAAACGCTTATTGCACTTGATAAAAAATGGGGTGATGTGCGTTATTGGACGGTGATGGAGCGAGGGCTTAAAGACACAACAATGATGTATCTTTTAGCGGCGGTTGATTTAAGATATGATGACGATAATAAAATTGTAAAAGTGCCAGAACAAGAGGCTATTTATATCTCTATTATTTCGCGCACGGTTTATATTTCGCTCTCAATTACCATTCTTACACTTATTCTGGGTTTTCCAGTCGCCTATTATATGGCGAATGCTAAACCTCGCACCAGAAACTTGCTGATGATTGTTTTATTATTGGTGTTTTGGACTTCGCTTTTGGTGAGAACTTTAAGTTGGATTTTGGTTTTACAAAATAACGGGGTGGTCAATAATTTATTGATGTTTAGTGGGATAATTTCACAACCACTTGATTTGGTATTTAACCGATTTGGGGTCTATGTCGCCATGACGCATGTATTATTGCCGTTTATGGTATTGCCGCTTTATAGTGTGATGCGGGCAATCCCATCGGATTATGTCCGTGCGGCTCGCTCGCTTGGGGCAAAATCAATCACTGCCTTTATCAGAGTATATTTGCCGCAAACGCTACCCGGAATTGGCGCTGGTGCTTTGATGGTGTTTATTCAGGCACTTGGCTATTATATCACTCCAGCACTGGTTGGTGGGCCAAGAGATCAGATGGTTAGTTATTTTGTTGCGTTCTTTGTTAATGAGCAGGTGAATTGGAGCATGGCTTCTGCGCTTGGGGTTACGCTGCTTATTCTTACTGGATCGCTTTATTTAATTTTTGGCAAACGTGTCAACATCGCAAACATGAAGTTAGGGTGATAAAATGGCATTACCTGCACATGCAACAATTGGTGATAAAGTCTGGCATTATTCATTCAGAACGCTAGTTGCCATAATATTTATTTATCTGATTGTTCCTATTTTTTCGATTATCCCATTGTCGTTTAATTCTGCTGAATTGCTTTCTTATCCGATGAAGGGGTTTAGTTTACGGTGGTATGAAGAATTTTTTGGCTCGGGGCGCTGGGGGCTGGCGATTAAAAACTCCCTTATTATTGGTCTGTCCTCAATGGTTTTTGCAACTATTTTAGGCACAACAGCTGCTGTTGGTATAAACCGAGCCAACTTTGCCGGTAAGGCGTTAGTAGTTGCATTACTAATTTCGCCAATGATGATACCTTTGGTTATCACCGCACTTTCACTATATTTATTCTTTGCCAAACTTGGATTAAATTCAACATATACAGGGCTTATTTTAGCGCATACAATTTTAGGTATACCCTTTGTTATAATAACTGTTAGCGCTACTTTGCAAAGTTTTGATTATAATCTTATGCGGGCAGGGGCTTCACTTGGGGCTTCGCCATTGCGGGTGTTTTTCAAAATTGTCTTGCCAAATATTGCTCCGGGGGTATTTTCTGGTGCGCTATTTGCCTTTGCAACTTCATTAGATGAAGTGGTTGTGGTGATGTTTATTGCAGGGCCTTCTCAAAGAACAATCCCCCGTGAGATGTTCTCTGGTATTCGTGAAAATCTTAGCCCGACATTATTGGCAGCGGCGACAATTTTAATTGTGTTTGCCGCAATGCTTATGTTGACTTTGGAACTTTTACGCAAACGAAGTGAAAAATATAATGCGCCTCCAGGTAAATAGTATAAGTGCAAATAGTATGAGAGCAAATAGAATGAATGAGAGTTTTTGATGTTGATTGCGCAAATAAGCGACCCTCATATCACTGAGAAAGGCAAGAAGGCCTATGGAATTGCGCCGAGCAACGATAATCTTGCTCGCACTATTTTGCATATTAATAGGTTTAAGCCAAAAATAGATGTTGTATTGGTAAGTGGTGATATTGCTAATGATTGTTTGCTTAAAGAAACTCAACATGCGCAAAGCCTGCTAAACGAGTTGAATTGCCCATATTATATTGTTCCGGGAAACCATGATGATAGAGAGAATTTATTCTCAGTATTTGGAGGCAAAGCTATTCCTGCAATTCCTTCTGTGGAGAATAGTTTTATAAATTATGTGGTTGAGGAATATGATGTTCGCTTGATTGGCATGGATAGCGTAAAGGAAAATTCTCCGGGTGGAGAAATATGTCAAACAAGGTTGCAATGGCTGAGTGAATGTCTGGCAAGAGAGCCGCACAAATCAACAATTATCTTTATGCATCACCCACCAATAAAATGTTCGGTACTTGAAACAGACATTGATGGATTTGAGGGGGCAGAAGAATTTGGCGAATTAATTGCAAAATTTTCTAATATAAAAGCAATAATTTGTGGCCATATTCATTTGCCAACCCATAGCCTATGGAATGGATCTATTGTTAGCACTGCACCAAGCACAGGAATGCAGCTTGGGCTTGATTTGAGTATGCAAAAGCAATCTGAATTTTATTTAAACGAAACTGGTTATCGCCTTCATCATTTTACAAAGCATAAAGACTTAATTTCACACACAATATATGTGCGAGAAAACAATGATGGCCCATATCCATTTATAGAGCATCGTGATGGCAGTTTAGCTAATGAAGCGGCACAGGAGTTAAAGAATGAGCAATAAAGATTATCATGTAAGATTTAAGAATGTTCAAAAAAGCTATGATGGCAAAACTCTTGTTGTCAAAGACCTTAATTTGGATATTGAAAAGGGTAAATTTGTAACCATGCTTGGCCCGTCAGGTTCTGGAAAAACTACCTGCTTAATGATGTTGGCTGGTTTTGAAAGCACTACTCATGGCGAAATTGTTCTTAATGGTAAGCCGATAAATAAAATTCCACCACATAAGCGTGGCATTGGCATGGTGTTTCAAAATTATGCACTTTTCCCGCACATGAGCGTGGCGCAAAATTTGGCGTTTCCCTTAGAGGTGCGTAAGTTTGGAAAAGCAGAAGTAGAAGAGATGGTTAAGAGCGCCTTAGATATGGTGCAAATGGGTGCATTTATTGATCGTTATCCGGGTCAGCTTTCGGGCGGGCAAAAACAACGTATTGCGCTTTCTCGTGCTTTGGTTTTTAAGCCTGAACTTGTGCTTATGGATGAGCCGCTTGGTGCTTTGGACAAGCAATTACGTGAGCAAATGCAATATGAGATTAAACATATTCATGAGCAGCTTGGGGTTAGTGTGGTTTATGTAACCCATGATCAGGCGGAAGCGCTAACTATGTCGGATCAGATTGCGGTGTTTAACGACGGAATTATTCAGCAATTAGCAAGTCCTGCCGATTTATATGAGCGACCTGAAAATAGCTTTATTGCGCAATTTATTGGTGAGAATAATCAGCTTGAGGGCGTTATTGAAAAAACGAATAAAAATATTGCGCAAGTGAAGTTGAAAAACGGTGAAAAAGTTTCTGCTCTAATGGTTGATGTTAAGGACAAGGGCGAAAAGACCCTTTTGTCTATTCGCCCTGAACGTGTGGTTATTAATCCCAAAGCCAGCAAAAACTCACAGGCATTAGAGGGGAAAGTGCTTGAATTGATTTATCTTGGCGATCATATTCGTTGTCGTATGATGGTTGCTCAAAATGATCAATTTATCGTCAAAGTGCCAAACTCCTCATTTCATGCACAATTAAAAGAGGGCGAAAGCGTTAAGCTTTCATGGGATAAAAATGATTGTCGTGCGCTTAAACCGTAATGGTTTCTTTTATCCATTTGTGCTCCATCACAAAAAACATGCGGCGTTTTGATTGGTGAGCGGCATTATTTCTCATTATGAGAAAAATGCTTCACTGCAAGTAAAACCGCTCCACTTAAAGCATCTCCTTTAGGCTCACAAATTCTCTCTTTATATTTTTTATTCAAAAATTTAATATATTTTTCTCCAAGTCCACCCAACATATATAGGTTTTCATCACCCCTAAACGTCATAGCTTCTATTGCTTCCTCAATATTTACAACTGCATCTTTTATTATTTTATTGGCAATTAAATCATTCTTTTGGGCAAATTCAAAAATCTTAGGAGCGAGTTCGCCGAACTTTGCTGGGGTTGCCTTGCTTGCAAATTCAACAATTGCCTGTGGGCTGTTATCAAAATATTCAAGCACATATTTTGTTAGTTTTGAGCCTTGATGTATTTTATCATAACATAAAAGCGTCTCCTGCAAGAGCTAATGACCAAGTTTTGCGCCACTTCCATGATCGCCTAATAAAAAACCCCAGCCGCCAATTATATTTATTTCACCCCTAATTTTTGAAATAAATACTGAGCCCGTGCCAATTATAGCAGCAATTCCGTTCTCATCATTAACTGCTCCAGCCAGAGCTAGACTAGCATCACTGTCAATATAATAATCATTAAAAGGCAAAGTGGTTTTTAATTCTGCATTAAAATCTTTAAGATTTGCTCCAGCTAACCCTAGATAAACATCGGCTTCATAAATCACTTCTTTTGCAAGTCCTGCTTCTTTTATTGCCTTTTGACTAGCCTTTATAATATTGGCGCAACTTCCTTTGAAATTTGTAGCAATATTTGCCGATCCTGCTCCGCCATATCCCAAATGTTTGCCTAAGCGATCACAAACTATAGCACGACAGCCTGTCCCACCCCCATCTATACCAATCAAAATAGACATAAATCACTCCTTACATATCTATGAACTATAGTAATCCCCCAAAAAAATAAAGATATCTAAAGTAGAATTTTCTTAGCATAATGAGTTGAGGAGTTTTTATGCAAATAAGCCGATCTAAACATGAATTTTTGGTGTCCGACATCTGCGCGATCGGGTTAGATGTATCGATTAAGAATACCGAATTGTCCTATATTATTTTGGTGACTACAACCAGATCGGGTTCGACCATGCTCTTTTGCCAGCACGATCAATTATTGTGATGCGAATCCATGGTGAGTTGGCTAGACGCTCTAGCGAAAGTTGTGTACTTGTCATTGATACGCCGTGCAGGGTTGCCATTGATGTGCCCTGACCCTGAACGATGATTGTTGCTGCTGAGGAACAATCAACCTCGATATATTCTTTGAATATACGGATATCGTGAATATCTGGGCCAGTACTGGAATAATACTCACCTGCCCTTAGGGCTGCCAAAAGCGCCTCTGGGGAGTTTTCCTTCGCCTTGACCATAACCCATCCACCAAAAAAATCAGGGGAATTAAAATGTGCATCATCAGCAGCGATAAGGGTTAGGTGGCGATCTTTGTTCAGCAGATATTCTAGAGTTAAGAAACCTTCACCTCGATCATTGTCCACCACGCAACCATGATTGTAAATCTCTACCGCATGAGCTGCTCGAATTGAAAGGGCATCGGCCTCGCTCAAGCCAGACCAGTGCGGATGCGCAATAACCACAAATGCGCCTGCATCCCTCGCCCGTTGCGCTATATCAGCGGCAGATTCTGAGCCTCTGATAGGATGAAAATTGGGTGCATTCGGTGGTGTAAAATCAGCAGGAAGTCCGATGCCCAGCATATGCCATAGATGGCCGTTTTCCATAGCACCTGTGTGCAATTCTGCTCCTAGTATAGTGGTAAATCCATCTTTACGACATTTTGTTGTATCTGTAATCGGGTAGTCGAACAGACCAACAAAATGATCTGTCAGAGAAATAAAATCATACCCTTCAGCATGATAGCGGCGACAGACCTCGCTTGGATCAAGCACACCGTCTGAGCAGGTGGAATGGGTATGTAAGTTACCACGATAAAATTTGCCTTTGGCGGTGAAAAAACTTGTGGGCATAGTATTATCTTCGTATTATTTAGTGATAGCTATAAAATTTGGCTAAGGAATTGCTGGGTTCGTTCATGCTCGGGATTATCAAAAAACGCATCAGGATTATTGCGCTCTACAATGTCGCCTTCGTCCATGAAAATCACCTCGTCAGCAATGGTTTTGGCAAAGCCCATTTCGTGGGTCACCACAATCATGGTCATGCCAGTATCAGCAAGATCCACCATAACATCAAGAACCTCTTTAATCATCTCGGGGTCAAGCGCCGATGTTGGCTCGTCAAACAACATAATTTTTGGGCTCATGCAAAGCGAGCGTGCGATTGCCACCCGTTGTTGTTGTCCGCCTGAAAGCTGCCCTGGATATTTATCGGCCTGCTCGGGGATTTTTACCCGCTCAAGATATTTCATGGCAATTTCATTGGCTTCCACCTTACCCATTTTACGAACCCAAATTGGGCCAAGGGTTAGGTTTTCACGAATTGTGAGATGTGGGAATAAGTTGAAATTTTGGAACACCATTCCAACTTCAGCACGAATATGATCAAGATTTTTTAGGTTTTTACCCAATAAAATACCATCAACAGTAATTGTGCCTTCTTGATGTTCTTCCAACGCATTTATACAACGTATCAAGGTTGATTTTCCAGAACCCGATGGTCCACAAACCACAATTCTCTCACCCTTACGAACAGTTAAATCAATATCTTTGAGAACATGAAAATCTCCATACCATTTATTCATTTCAATAATTTCAATCATCACCTCGCTGGAAATAGCCGAAGCCAGTTGACTTTTTGTTTGTACATTACTCATGTTTTTCTCCCTCAAAGCAAATCAATGCTTGTTACCTGCTGATAGTTTTACTTCGAGATGCCGGCTATATTTAGACATTGAGAAGCAAACGATAAAGAATATTATTGCGCCAAATATAAGCGGCTCTTTGTGTAGGCCAATCCAAGGCGCGTCTTTTGATATTGAGCGCAACATTCCAAGAATATCGAACAGGCCAATAATAGAAACCAGCGTTGTATTCTTAAGCAACCCGATAAAATTGCCAACAATATTGGGTATCATGTGCTTTAACGCTTGCGGCATGATAATCAGCCCCATAGTCCCCCAATAACTAAGACCAATGGTATGAGCACCTTCAGATTGACCTTTCGGAATAGCTTGCAATCCAGCACGAACATTCTCTGCCATATAACAGGCATTAAATAAGATTATCGCAAGGATTACCTGCACCAGCTTGTTTAGCACAAAACCTTCTGGCATGAATAAAGGGAACATAGTTGTCGCCATGAATAATACGGTGATAAGGGGCACAGAGCGAAAAACCTCGATAAATGAAGTGCTGAGTACTTTAACCACTGGCAGTTTGCTTTGCCGACCAAGGGCAAGAAAAACACCCAAAGGCATGGAGGCTGCGATGCCTACACCTGATATGACTAATGTTAAAAACATTCCGCCCCATTTTGTCCAGACAACCCCCTCAAGACTCCAGCCAGTTTGCCAGAAAAACACTGCTGCAAAACTGATGACTAAAACGCCTAATATAAGATTACGCTGGCTCTTGTCTGACGCATTGCTTTGCCTAAATAAGCTAATTAAAAATTTAGAAAGGCTTTGCCCTTTTATTCGAGAAGTCAAAACATTGAGCATATTGGCGATGAATGCAATAATTGCCCCACTAACCATTACCTGCATAAATAGACCTTTTTCGCCACCAGAAAAAAGATAGCCAGCAAGGAAAGGATAAAATAAAATTACGCTTATACCGATGAATATCTTGCCTTTAACTTTGCTTATCCAGAGCGGTGCCATCCACAAAACCAACAAAAGCCCACCAAAATTTACCCGCCATATTTCTTCACGCGGGTAGCGACCATAAAAAATATTATCAAACCAATCGATAACACCAGCCCAACACGCACCAGTTAAGCTGTTATTATAACATTCACGACGGTTTTCGGCGACAAATGTTGCATCAGCAATTCCCCAAATATAGATACCACTTACAGTGATATAAACAATATAAAGAGTGATGATAGTCAGTATTGAGTTAAAAAACGAGCTGAATAGGTTTTTTTGCATCCAGCCTAAAATTGAAGTCTCGGATAGTGGCGGCGTTCTATCAGGGGTTTTTTGTGCTCTAACTATAGTCATATCAACGCTCCACCAATTGCACACGTTTGTTATAAATATTCAAAAGACCCGAAATAATCAGACTAATGGTCATATAAAACGCCATGGTAATAGCCACGATTTCTACCGCATGACCGATCTGATTTAGGGTCGTTTGCATGAATAGTGAAACGATATCATTATATCCGATTGCCACTGCAAGTGATGAGTTTTTAACGGTATCCATCCAATTGGAAATTATCGGCGGAACAATTGCTGGCATTGCCTGCGGAACTACGACCAAAGATGTCACTTTGCCAGGCTTTAATCCGATTGCTAGGGCGGCTTCAGTTTGCCCACGATTGACCGAAAGAATACCTGCGCGAACTGCCTCGGCAATTTGTGCTGCGTGATATATGCTTAGAGAAACGAGCAATGCTAAAAATGATGGGGGCAGGCTTGCTCCGCCAACAAAATTAAAGCCTTGCAAAGTTGGAATGTCCCACGCAAGGGGCATACCTGTGATGAAGAATGTAAAGCTAGGCAACAATATTATAAGAGCAAGCGAGGGAAGCAATATCTTAGTTTGCGCCCCAGATTCATTTTGAAGTTTACGAGCTCGCCGCCTTAGAAAAAACACCCCAACTAAAGCAGTTAATAAGGCTAGGGCAGTTAACCAAAATAAGTCTCCAAATATTGGAGTTGAAAAATAAAGTCCTCTGTTATTAAGCAATAACATTTCAGATCCGAATGAAAGGTCTATAGTTTTTTTGACGACTGGAAGTAGTGAAAAAATACCAATAAACCAAAAAACAATTTGGATAAGTAGAGGAGTGTTACGAAATACTTCAACAAATGCCAAAGCAACTTTAGCAACTAGCCAGTTTTTTGAAAGTCGTAAAATGCCAACAAAAAACCCTAAAATAGTGCTTAGAATAATTGCCACGAAGGAAATTAACAGGGTGTTTATTGCCCCAATCATGAAAATATCTAGGTAAGTCCCAACGCCTGGGGTATATTCGATAAGTTTAAAATCAGTATCAAAACCAGCAACGGAGTCGAGAAAGCCAAAACCAGTGTTCATTCCACGTAGGGCAAGGTTTTGGGTAGTGTTGCTTGCTAAATACCACAATAGCCAGCCAACAGTTCCAGCGGTTAATAATTGGTAAAATACAGAGCGAACTCTCTTGTCCTGAAAGAAGTTAAATTCTTCTTTCGGTCTGATACGCACATTATTGTCTTGATTTGCGACTTTTACCACTTAACTCCCCCCGAATTATCTATAGTTTTGCATAAAGTTATTTACTTTTTTGTACAATAAAAGTGGCACCAAAACCAGTCAGCGCCACTTTTGTTTAGTGTTTAGTGTTTAGCGCATTGGCGGAGAATACATTAGTCCACCATTAGTCCAAAGAGCATTTAGCGAGCCTTCACGAGCAATGCCAATACCTTGTGGTCCATCACCTATGAAACGATCATAGTTTTCGCCATAATTACCAACATTTTTGATGATGTTATAAGCCCAGTCTTTATCAAGTCCAAGACCTTCACCTAGTTCGCCTTCTGCACCCAATATTCTAAGAACGCTAGGATTTTTAGAATTGGCGCGCATTTCATCAACGTTGGCTTGAGTAATGCCTAGCTCTTCAGCATTAATCAGAGCGAACACAGACCAACGAACAATATTTGCCCACTGGCTGTCATTTTGACGAACAGCAGGAGCTAGAGGCTCTTTTGAAAGAGTTATAGGCAAAATCATGTGATCTGCAGGAACCGGAAATGCTGCCAGATTGCCAGCCAATGCTGATTTGTCGGCAGTTACTGCATCACAACCACCGTTCAAATAGGTATCATCACGCACATTAAAATCATCAAATGTTACGTTGCTAATGCCTAAATCATTTTCACGGCTAAAGTCAGTAAGGTTCAACTCAGTTGACGTGCCAGTTGTCACACAAACTTTAGCTCCCTTAAGCTGCATTGCATTTGTGATGCCGCTGTCTTTGCGAACAGTAAAGCCTTGTCCATCATAAAAGTTAGGTGGCATGAAATCTAGACCCAATCTAGTATCTCGGCTCAATGTCCAAGTGGCAGTACGTGACAATAAATCACTGTCGCCATTTGCCAGCGCAGTGAAACGTTGCTGAGTGGTAACAGATTGAATTTCTAGCTTGCTTTTATCACCAAACACGGCGGATGCAACAGCCTGACAAATTGCAACATCAATGCCATACCAGTTGCCATCAGAATCAAGGTTATAGAAACCAGGAGTAGGCGCGCCAACCTGACAGCGCAGGTGCCCGCGTTCTTTGACGATTTCCAGTGTTTGTGCAAATGCACCACTAACACCCATACTCGCTAAGGCGGCAAGGCCTACTAGAGTTGTTATTTTTGTTCTTAGTTTCATTTATATTCTCCCTTGTTATTGTTGTAATAGGTTCACATTAAAGTGAGTGAGCTGAATACGTCTAATGCCAATATTGAAATTATTGATGCAAAATTTGCATCGTACTACTTTTCATGCAAAATATCTATCAACTTCTTTTTGCTCCTTATTGATTGGCGGTGCTATCCATCAAAATAAAATTCATAATTGAACAATGAGCCTGTTACACTTGTTCTTTCAGAGTCTGCCAAAATTTATCAACCTTTGTTTCGTTAAATTTCAAACTGCGATAAATTCTGATTTCGGCTTGGATATCCAAATCGGGCTCATCTGCTCGAACAAGCTGCCCGCTTTTTAGAGCGTCAATGACAAGAGTGTGGGGCATCCATGCTAATCCAAATCCTTGAATAGCCATCTCCTTCAAAGCCGTTCCGTCTGATGATTCATAAACAGGTTCAAAAACAAGATCGCTATATCTTTTTTCTATATGGTTTTTAATTGGCCATGGAGATTGATTGGAATGGGTGTGAAGGCACGGAATTGGTGCTTTTGTCTGGTCGGGCAACCACCATTTCGGAGCCCCGTCAGAGGTGGGGCTGACCACTGGAATAAGTGATTCTTCACCCAGTTTTTGGGACGCAAAAAGAGAAGAATCATGGAGCAAACCAATTTTTGGATTGAGATAGGAAATAAAGAAATCAACGTGATTTTCATCTAGTGCTGCAAAATAATCCGTGAGCGTTACATATTGTGTTTTAATGATAAATTGGGTGATATTGATGTGGGGTTGAAGGTTTTTTAGCCAAGTTGGTAAAAATATTTTTGAAAGCGTACTGAGTGTTGCGAAGCGTATTTTTTTGTTTTCTTTTTGCACTTGGTCTTGAATTTCTTGCTTGCCAACTTCTAAAAGGTTGATAATATCCAACGCAATTGGATGAAATACTTGCCCCTCTTTTGTTAATTGTACAGGTTTAATATTCCGGTCAATCAGTGGCGCACCTATAAAGAGTTCAAGCGCCTGAATGCGTCGGCTGAAAGCAGGCTGGGAGACATTGCGAAGTTTAGCTGAGGCTCGAAAATTACCCTCCTCACTCAACACCAAGAAATCTTTTAACCATTTAATTTCCATAACTTTACTCAATTAGCTAATTTTACTGCAAGTTTTTACAAAGGTTGGGTCTATGCTCTTTAATAGTATGAATTACTCAAAGTTGCAAAGATTGCTTTAAGCCAGTGTAGCCTGAGAGCTCATTATATAGAAGGCTCTTTAAAAGTATTTATCTAAAGTCCTTAACTGTCCGGCTAAACTCAATGGCTTCCTTCCTTCTCCCGCAAGGGGAGAAGGAAGGAAGCCATCGCTAACTGGACACTAGTGGGTCAAGCCCGAGTCTGATGAAGGGAAAGCAGGGATTGTTTGTTTTATAATTTTGAAGAACCTGCTATAGTAAAGTTTTTGTATATTTGTCTTTTGTTGCAAATTTTCTAAAAGAGTAAATTATTGCCACCAAGAAAACCAACTCCGTCATTATCTGGAACTCATAGATATAAATGGACAATTGTTGGCGCTGGTTTCACTGGTCTGTCATGCGCCTATAGGTTAGCAGAATTACACCCAAATGACAGGATTTTGCTTCTTGATGCACGACAAGTAGGACAGGGGGCATCGGGACGAAATGCTGGATTTGCAATCGCCGCCTCTTATTTTCCTGGCAAGTATGAGCTAGATAAAACACCGCTTTACCAACGAGTTTTGCGTATAAACAACACTGGTTTGAACCTATTGCGCACACTAATCACAAAGCATCAGATAGATTGTGACTGGCAGAACAGCGGTTTTCATCACAGCGCAGCTGATTGTGAGGCATTGGCACAACACAAATTTTATCGGGATTACCTTGAGGCATTGCAAATTGATCATACAATTCTTGATCGAGATGAGTTAACAAACAGGTTGGGAACGTCACATTATCAGGCAGGCATTTATGTTCATCAGGGGGCGCTTATGCAGCCTGCGGCACTTGTTTATGGGCTTGCAAATAATTTACCCAAAAATGTGACGCTTGCAGAAAATACGCCCGTATTGAGCATTAAAGCACAAAAGCACCCTACCCTTATTTTACCCAAAGGAGAAGTTGAAACCGGCACATTTATTCTTGCGGTAAATTATGAAGCCGCAAAGCTAGGTTTTTTACGTAACAAATTAGCGGGCAGTACCCTTTCGGGTAGCTTTACCAGAAAACTAACCAATGAGGAATTGGCAACATTAGGCACGCTAAAACAATGGGGTGTTTTATCCTTACATGGGGGCGGAGCAACGGTGCGTTTAACTAATGATGCTCGCATTTGTTTGCGCAATAGCGCTGAATATCATGGAGGGAAATTGCTGGAGCGTAAAACCATTGCTAAGCGACAAATTATCCACAAAAAATCATTTTATAAACGCTTCCCTGAGCTTGCTCATGTCCCGTTTGAATATAGTTGGTCGGGGGTAGAGGGAATTACTTTTAATGGTACAAATTTCTTTGGTAAACAGGCTGAAAATATTTTTCTGGCTGGAGGCTATAATGGATCTGGGGTGTCACGAGGCACAAGTTTTGGTCGGGCGATTGCAGAATATGCCAGCAATATCCCATCGGACTTAGTAGATGATTGCAGTGTCTGCGCCCCCGCATCATTCGTACCGCCTCGCCCCTTCCTTGATATCGGAGCAGCTTTAACCGTGCGCTCAAGATTTAAAGGCGTTGGGCTTGATAGATAGCCTCTATTATATTTGAGCTTTTAGCGCCGCAACCATCTGTTCGATTTCATTCTGAGTATTGAAATAATGGGGTGCGGATCGCATCATGTCAGGCAAACTACGTGCCTGATAATCCAGCCTTGTGCTTTCTATACCTGATGTACCAATAATGATATTTTGTGCACGCAAGGCCGCCACCATTGCTTGAGGATTTACCCCCTCAATAGAAAAACTCACGATTGCACAATGTTGCCCACCAGCATCATGCACCCGTGCGCCAACAATAGTATTGAGTTGCTCACGCAAGGACTGCGCTAACTCCCAGCTGCGCTTTTGGATATTGTCCAAACCAATTTCTTGAGCATAGGTTAGTGCCGCCCCCAACCCAGCTCTTAATGCATAGGCATTTTCCCAATTTTCAAATCTGCGTGCATCATGACGTAACTCATAACGATTTGTTTCGACCCAGGCGGCGGCAAAATGGTCTAACACCACTGGCTCCATGGTATGAATGAGTGCTTTGCGGATATAAAGAAACCCAATTCCTCTAGGCCCGCGTAAAAACTTACGCGATGTAGCTGACAGAAAATCACAACCAATCTCCCTTACGTCCACCACCATCTGCCCCACCGCTTGGCAAGCATCCAGCAAATAAAGCACTCCATGCTTTTGTGCAAGCTTGCCCACTTCAGCCGCTGGATTTACTAAACCCCCATTAGTGGGCACCCAAGTGATGGAGATAAGTGCTGCTGGTTTGGCTAACATTTTTTCTAGAGCTGCCACATCAATTGCGCCCTTGGCATCATTGGGGATTACTTCAATGACAATACCATCACGTTTTACTCGCTGAAGATAAGCAACATAATTGGCAGCGTATTCCGCTTGACAGGTTAGCACCCTATCGCCCTTCTTGAGGGGCAAGGCATAAAAGGCCTGACACCACGCTACCGTCGCATTTTCTACAAGTGCAATTTCATTTTCTTTTGCTCCTAATAGGGTGGCGACACTGTTATACACAGCATCAAGCATTTCAGCTTTTTCGCTCGCTGCTCCGTAACCGCCAATACGCGCCTCCAAATTGATGTGATCAATTACTGCATCAACTACCACACGTGGCATAAGTGAAGCTCCAGCTGATAAAAGATGGTTTACGTATGAAACACCAAGCGTATCAGAGCGAACTTGTTTTATATTAATGGCTATAAAACTCTCCTCTTACTATTCAATTGGAGCAAAAAATGCTTCGTTTTTTCCTAATACCTCAGCCCAAAGCCGATCACCATAGCTAAAGTGCCACCACTCATCAGGATAATTTACCATTCCAACATTATGGAGTAAATCAACCAGCAAATCACGATTTTTGCGGATTTCAGCAGATACTGGCCAAGCGGTTGGTGCCATGCCACTCATTCCCTTCATCGGGCCGCCAAAATCTAATTCGGTGCGATCGCTATATGCCAATTTCACA
>Ga0256834_1000285_pt1 | contig 37294 bp, 24 predicted proteins | sample 4281140metaG_FD_190536 | JGI IMG/M metagenome (GOLD analysis project Ga0256834, IMG submission 190536) | Hydrothermal vent microbial communities from East Pacific Rise, Pacific Ocean - 4281-140 | ecosystem: Environmental > Aquatic > Marine > Hydrothermal vents | place: Pacific Ocean: East...
TCAACTATACAACCCTAAATAAAAAAGGCAAGCATTTTCTGCCTGCCTGCCTGCCTGGGAAACTTCTAGGAGCCTGTCGAATCAACTGAGATCGAAGCGAAAACCGGGTCTTTTGAGATCAGAGATTAGCGAGGAGGCGGGCTGTCACCATAAATAATACGCAGGGCACGCTTGGTTCTTGCCACCAGACGTATAGGATTAATCGGCTTGGCGATAAAGTCAAAGTAGCCCATTTCAAGCAACTTGGCCTCTTCCTCTGCCGCCGACTTTGCAGAGAGGGCAATCACAGGAATATGTTTAATGGTGAGATTCCCCTGGATTGCGCGGAACATTTCGTTACCATCCATTCGCGGCATGACAGTATCAGAGATTATCAGGTGGGGTTTTTCCTGTAGGGCGACTTTAAGACCCTCTGCACCATTAGAAGCTTCAAGAAGGTCGAACCCTTCTCTTTTTAAAGCAGCCATTGCTGCGGAGCGCACCAGGTCCTGATCATCAACAACCAGAACGGTCCACCAAGACTCCGCATCGTGGGCCTGTTCAACAATTTTAAAGTAATGACGATTAACTGCAGAATGGATTTCCGAGGGAGTTGTAACACAAGGGTTAATCCTCAAGCCGCACTTAAAAGATAGGTTATCGAGAGTCTCTATGTCGAGAGGGTTGACCATTGCCAGGAAGAGGGTCGTCCCCTCCTTCTTCAGCGGGAACATCATCTTGTCCATCGCCGTGTCGCCATCGGTGAGAGCAAGCAGTTCCTGACTGAAAGTTGCCCTAGCTATATTGGTGACCGTTTTGAAGCCAAACTGGCGAGCCAGGGCAGCAGCGATGTCACGCTCGGTGACCACCCCCATCTCCTCAAAGACCTCACCAAGACGACGACCAGTGCCCTTTTGTTTCTCCAGAGCACGCACCAGCTGGTGCTCATTTACAACTTTGGCTTCAACCAATATCTCGCCAAAACGTTTGCGTTTAACCATACAACCTCATGTGCTGAAGTTTTACCCCTCCCGAATCAGAACGGTCTATGATAACAACTTTTCTTTGAAAATCCAAGCATTTCAAGAAATTGCAGCGTTTTTGGCGTCTGTATGGGCAGGCACTTCAAAACTGACTACCAGTTCTTCATTGTTTTCATCAACCTTGATATGGCTCCCTTCATGGACTTCCGATGCAATCATGGCACGCCCGATCTTTGTCTCCAGATGATGTTGCAGATAACGTTTGAGTGGCCTGGCACCATAGACGGGATCGTAGGCTGCCCTGGCAATAAAGCTGCGTGCAGCTGGAGTCAGCAGAAGAGTAAAACCGCGGTCGGCCAAACGTTTATGCAGCTCGTCAACCAGAAGTTCGACGATTTGTTCCGTTTCGGTCAGAGTCAGAGGTTTGAACAAGATAATATCATCAACCCGATTAAGAAATTCCGGGCGAAAACCACTGCGCAGATCACGCATCACCAATTCGCGGGCCCCTTCTTTGATCACACCATCAGCGGTCACGCCTTCGAGAAGATGCAGGGAACCAATATTGGAGGTCATGATAACCACAGTATTTTTGAAATCTACCGTTCGTCCGTGACTATCGGTAATATGACCGTCGTCGAGAACTTGTAACAATACATTAAAAACATCTGGATGAGCCTTCTCAATTTCATCGAAAAGAACCACACTGTAAGGATGACGGCGAACAGCTTCAGAGAGTTGACCGCCTTCTTCAAAACCGACATAGCCGGGAGGTGCACCGATCAGGCGACTGACCGCATGTCTCTCCATATATTCCGACATATCGATGCGCACCATGTTGTCTTCACTGTCAAATAAGGCTTCAGCAAGGGTCCGTGCCAGTTCGGTCTTGCCGACCCCGGTGGGGCCCAGGAAGATGAACGAACCGATCGGCCGACGCGGATCCTTAATCCCCGCCCGTGCACGAATCACAGCATCTGCAACCAACTGCACCGCCTCATCCTGACCGATCACACGCTGATGCAGAATCTGGTCTAGCTTGAGCAGTTTTTCTTTCTCGCCTTCGATCAAACGAGTCACGGGAATACCCGTCCATTTGGCCACGATATCGGCAATTTCGTCCTCAGTTACCTCTTCTCGCAGCAAGCGCGAACTTTCGCCAAATTCGTTGAGTTTCACTTCGGCGTCATCAAGTTGTTGCTCCAGTTCCGGCAAGCGCCCGTGTTTAAGCTCTGCGGCCAGGTTCAGGTCGTATTCCCGTTCGGCAACCTCAATCTGCTGGCGAACTTTTTCGATCTCCTCGCGCAAAGACTGGATTTTTTTGATATCCTCTTTTTCAGTATCCCATTGGGCCGTAAGAGTGTCTGCCTGGCAACGCAGGTCAGCCAACTCTTTGCGTAACTGTTCCAGTCGCGCCTTGCTCGGCTTGTCTTTCTCCTTTTTCAGTGCCGCTTCTTCGATCTCTAATTGCATCACTCGCCGCGTCGCTTCATCAAGTTCAGCAGGCGATGAATCAATTTCAGTTCTGATCATGGCACAGGCCTCATCAATCAGATCAATCGCCTTATCCGGCAGAAAACGATCGGAGATATAACGATGACTCAGAGTGGCTGCAGCCACTAGCGAGTTATCCTGGATACGGACACCGTGATGAACTTCAAAACGTTCCTTGAGTCCACGCAGAATGCTGATGGTATCTTCAACCGTCGGTTGATCTACCAGAACCGGTTGAAAACGTCTCTCCAAAGCGGCATCTTTTTCGATATTCTGACGGTACTCATCGAGAGTGGTTGCACCAATACAGTGCAGCTCACCACGTGCCAACATCGGTTTCAGCATATTGCCGGCGTCAATGGCCCCTTCCGCCTTACCTGCACCAACAATGGTGTGCAGTTCATCGATGAAGAGCAGAATCCGGCCGTCACTTTCACGAATCTCGTTGAGTACAGCCTTGAGTCGTTCCTCAAATTCACCCCGGAATTTGGCACCAGCTAGCAGGGATCCCATGTCGAGCGAAAAGATTGTCTTTTCCTTAAGACCTTCCGGGACATCTCCCCTGACGATTCGTTGCGCCAGGCCTTCAACAATGGCTGTTTTGCCAACACCTGGCTCACCGATAAGAACCGGGTTATTCTTGGTTTTGCGCGAGAGGATGCGGATTACTCGACGAATCTCAGCATCCCTGCCAATCACCGGGTCAAGCTTACCCTTATGAACCTCTTTAACCAGATCGAGACCATATTTCTCAAGGGCTTCGTAGGTGCCTTCAGGGTCGGCGCTGGTCACTCGTTGGTGGCCACGGATGGCAGTCAAGACCTGGAGCAACCTATCTCGAGTCAGATTAAACTGCTGGAAAATTTTGCCTAGTGCAGTTTTGCTACCTGCATCGGTCATCGCCAGGAGTAAATGCTCAACGCTGACAAAATCATCCTTGAGCTGCTTCGCTTCGGATTCAGCCTTCACCATCAGCTGATTGAAACGCTGGGTAACATAGATTTTGCCGGGTTCAACGCCAGGCCCCGAAACAGAGGTCAGACGTTGCAGCTCTGAACGAACAACCTCAATCAATTTGCCAGGATCAATATCAAGCCGTTGCACAAGGCGGGAGACAAGACCACCCTCCTGCTCGAGGAGAGCCAGCAGCAGGTGCTCGCCGTCAACTTCAACATGGCCGTAGCGAACCGCCAGGCTCTGAGCCGACTGAATTGCTTCCTGGGTTTTCTGGGTCATACGGTTCATGTCCATAAGAGTTCTCCATGTGTTTTTGTGCAATACGCCTGAAGTTTACCTTACTTCAGGCGTATTGCACCTTCTTAAATGCTTGTTTTCAGGTGCAGCTCAATGAACCGAAACCTCTATACGCTTAGGTTTGGCAGCCTCTGACTTAGGCAGGTTCAAGGTCAGAACTCCATGCTTGATCTCGGCGTGAGACTTTTCCGTATCCAGAGTGTCGGGCAACTGAAACTGACGCCGATATCCGGACATACTGAACTCTCTATACAGCAGGTCACCGGTATCAACCGGCGCACGACCTTCGATAGTCAACAACCCTTCATCAATGCTGAGCTGCAGATTTTTACCATCAAGACCAGGCAGATCGGCAATCAAGGTCAGGCCATCTTCTGTTTCAAAAATGTCGACAGCGGGACAAACAAAATATTCATCAGTTGTTGTTTTGTCATCACTTTTAACCAGGCTTTCATTGTTGGTCAGATTGATTTCATTCATAACTGTCTCTCCTGTTTATGGCTGTTTTGTCTCTGTCACAGTGGCAAACCGTTTTAATTTCAGCGCACTTTGATGGCAATTTTCTTCGGTTTGTGCGCCTCAGCCTTCGGCAAGGTTACCCGCAAAAGCCCGTGCCGCGACTCTGCCTTGACCTTGTTTGCGTTGACTTCTGCAGGCAACTCCAGGGTTCTCATAAACGTGCCATGGCTGCGCTCACGGCGGTGCCAGGTGCGGCCATTCTTCTCATCTTCAACGCCAGGACGTGACCCCGAGATAGTCAGAGTATTACCAAGCATACTTATTTCCAGCTGCTTTGGATCGATTCCAGGCATTAAGGCTTCGACAAAGATATTTTCGTCATCCTCACGTAGATTTATGCTCGGATAATCTTTCATCACAGAACCATGACCTGTAAGTCGACCGAACTCACGGCCAAAACCGGTGCTGCGAAAAAGGTTATCAAGTTCACGCTGCAACTGACTCACCTCTCGGTTCAAGTTCCAGTAACGCATAATCAGTTCCTCCTTTTCCTTAATGTTTTGAGGTTGCCACTTTTCCGGGCCACCAATAACCCGGCGCTTGCATCTTATCTATATCAAAGTGCGTGCCAAAAAATATACTGACAATAATTACTGTAATATCATTTAGTTACACGTTAAAGATTTGAAGCTCAGCATACTTGCGACGTTGCATGACAATGTTGCTGCAACACTTGCGACAGACACAACTGTCGCAAGCCGAAGGAGAAACCGGCAGACAAAGAAAGGGATTACGAATCGAGGGAAGAACGGGTCAGGCCAAGCTTGTTCAGATAACGATAGAGAGTAGCGCGGTGGACACCAAGCAAACGCGCGACTGCAGCCAAGTTGCCGTTTGCCGCATTCCAGGCACGACGGATTGACTCTGCATCCAGGTTGACAGGTTGCGTTGTCCGACGGGTGGCTGGTCGCTCTGCCGTATCAGGAGCAACCAACGCCAGGTGCTCCGGGTGTGACAGCAAGAGATGTTCACCAGCAAGGGGATAAGGTAGCGCAAGCGAAGCCGAGGCGTCGTCAAGACGATCAGGACTCCAGTCGCCAGGTGAGAAATGCTGACGTTCATGAACCCATTCACGAAAGGCTCTGGCACCTATAACTTCAGACTGGGTTTCAATAAATACCCGCTCAAGGACATTGCGCAGTTCACGAACATTACCCGGCCAGAGGTAGGCTTGCAGTAACGCCATAGCCTCAGTGGTCAAACGTTCTACATTGTGATTGTATTTGCGGCGAAAAATGCCGAGGAAATAATTGACCAGCAACGGGATATCATCACTACGCTGTCGTAGTGACGGCAGGTGGATACGCAATACTGCCAGGCGATGATAGAGATCGACACGAAAACGTTCTTGTTGCACCGCCTGCTCCAACGGCACATTGGTCGCAGCCACAATCCGCACATCAATATTTATTGGCCTCTCGCTACCAACCCGTTCAAGTCGCCCTTCTTCTAGTACACGCAGCAATTTAGCCTGCGCCTGTTCGGGCATATCACCAATTTCATCGAGAAAAATCGTGCCATGATTCGCCCTTTCGAAACGCCCTTTATGAGTGCGAACAGCGCCGGTGAAAGCACCTTTTTCATGACCAAAGAGTTCCGACTCCAGGAGTTCCGGAGATATTGCTGAACAGTTGACAGCAACAAAAGCATGATTACAACGAGGGCTCTCCTTATGTAGCGCCTGAGCAACCAATTCTTTGCCACTACCTGTTTCACCGGTAATAACAACTGATGCATCGGTTGCGGCATAGAGACCTATTTTGCGAAAGACCTCAAGCATACCTGGACTGCGGCCAATCAAACCATAGCGACTCACCGGTTCAGTCGGTTTTGCCGAACCGGTTGGCGGTAAGCGAAAACAGAAGCAAACCTGCCTCCAGCCTTCCGCACTGACACCGCCGGGGAATATATCTGCCAGCAATCGACACCCCTGTGCACCGAAGAAATCAACTGTCACTTCATGCAGTGGTTCAGCGCTGCTATCCGCCTCATCGGCAAGATAATCGAGTCCAGGAGAAACCTCTGTGAAGGTTTCCCGGAGATCACAACCCGACACCTCCAGACCAGCCAACCCCAACCATTGTGACAGTTTGTGGGATATTTGCCGGACCATCCATGAGCCATCCGAGCTGATCGAAACCAGCAGATCTGGGGTACGTGAAGGAACTCGCTGCGTAATTATCAATTCAGATTCAGACATGGTCTTCTATCTACTATTCAAACGGGTTAAGAATTTCAATGTAACGACTATACAGGATCATTTCAAGAATTACTCGGCAAACAAGCCACATGTCAAGGTTGAGGCAAGAGGCTATTTAAACGTGCAGAAGGTTCATAGCCTGTGACAAACAAAGTTAATCCCATCTTTATCTGCCATAAAAACCGTACCCCCACCCCTCACCCGCGAGTGCAACGAGCAGGGGGGGCTTAATGAAAAGCTTTCCTCAACAACCCGACGTCGTTATAATGCCCGGCAATCATGGACGCCTTCCTCTCGGAAAAATCTCAAGTAAAGCTGCGCCAGGAAATTCTGCAAGCTCACGGCAACGAAGTCTTCTGTATCGGCCATACCGACGCAGAGCAGCTTGTCGTCGACCTGGAAATCCTGGCCCGTGGCAATCGCGAGGCTGTCCCCGCAATTCTCCAGTCCTGCCGCCCCGGAGATGTGATTATTCACAACCATCCAAGCGGGCACCTCGAACCCTCTGACCCGGACCTTGCCATAGCCAACAACCTTGGCTCCATGGGAGTAGGCTTTTATATTGTTGACAATCAGGTCAATAAAATTTACCGGGTCGTCGAAGCTCTCAAACCGGTACAAAATACAACGGTTGAATACAAACAGGTCACAAAACTTCTCGGGCTGGACGGCAAAGTATGTCAGAACCTGCCAGGGTTTGAAGATCGCCCCGAGCAGCTGCGCATGGCCTTTGCCGTCACTGAAGCCCTTAATCACCATCGTATAGCTATGGTCGAAGCTGGCACCGGCACCGGCAAAAGCCTCGCTTACCTGGTTCCGGCCATCCTTTGGACTCTTGCCAATCGTGAACGACTGGTAGTTTCAACCAACACCATCAATTTGCAAGAGCAGCTTATCCGCAAGGACCTGCCCTTCCTGCAGCGAGCCACGGGTCTGGAATTTCAGGTTGAGCTGGTCAAAGGCCGCTCAAACTATCTCTGCAAACGGCGTATGGAAAGCTCCACAGCGGAACCTGGCCTCTTCGACACAGAGCATATCGGCGAATTAAATGCTTTGCGCGAGTGGGCAAAACAAACCCAGGACGGCTCGCGCGAAGACCTCTCTTTTCTCCCCCTCGGCACACTCTGGGACGAAGTCTGCTGCGAAGCGGACCAGTGCAGTCGCAGCCAGTGTCCTCACTTTAACAGCTGTTTTTTTCATCAAGCCAGACGACGAGCCGCCCGGGCTGACATCCTGGTGGTCAATCACGCCCTACTCCTGGCAGACCTCTCTTTACGGAACCAGACAGACAACTATTCGGCAATGGCGGTACTGCCACCCTTTTCCAGGCTGGTTATTGATGAAGCTCATCATTTGGAGGAAGTCGCAACCCGCTACTTTAGCACTCAGGTCACCCGCTTTGCCTTCGCCCGCGTTCTCAACCGGCTGCGTCATCCTCGCAAAGCCCACCTGGGCCTGCTACCGCGCCTGCTCACTCAGATTGGACAATCCCTTGACGATAGTCAGGAAGCTCTTTACCGAGAGCTACACGAACGCATTGAAACACTCATTACGCAACGCCAGGGCCTGCTCGACCGGGCCGTTGCCGAACTGGAGATGACAGGGTTGGCCCTGGCAAAAGCACTCGGCACGGAGATTCGCAGTAAAGAAGAAATACGCCAGCGCCTGGTACCAACCTTTGTTGCTAAAGCGGCCTGGGAAAAGACACAAGGCGTGCTGCGCAGTCTGTCGCGAGCGACCGGCGACTTCGGTGATGCGCTACGGGACCTTCTGAAGGCATTACGCAAGCTGCCTGACGAAGCGGCTGAAACGACACGCTCTCTCTGTACGGATCTGGCCGGCATCGGTGTGCGCCTTCAAGCTTTAGCGGAACACTTGCAGGCATTCGTTGCCAATAATCCGGAATCGTGTGCATGGTTTGAAATCACCAAAGGGCGTATCGGCCGTGGCGAAGGCATTATCACCCGGCTCTGCACCGCACCACTGGTGGTTGCACCCCTCTTGCGAGAGGCACTGATGGAACGCATGCAGACTGTTGTTCTGACCAGTGCGACCCTGACCGTGGGTGGACGGTTCGATTATCTGCGCCAACGAATCGGCCTCAACGAGCTGGAACCAGGCCGCGTCTCTGAGCTCCTGCTGGCATCACCTTTCGACTTCAAACAACAGGCCCTGCTGGCCGTTCCCACCAACATTCCGGAACCAGGCCGACCGGGATATGTTGAAGCCGTTAGCGAGCTGACGGAGCAGGCACTACTGGCTTCCGACGGTCGCAGCTTTGTCCTCTTTACCGCCTACAGTCTTTTACACCGCATTCATAGTGAATTGGCCCCGATACTGTCAGCTCGTGGCTACCAGGTTCTGCGTCAGGGAGAAACAACTCGTCACAACTTGTTGCAAAAGTTCAGAGAGGATCCAACCAGCATCCTCTTTGCCACAGACTCTTTCTGGGAAGGTGTCGATGTCCCGGGTCGATCACTGGAACAGATCATCATTGCCAGGCTGCCCTTTAGAGTTCCCACGGAACCGATCCTCGAAGCACGCACCGAAGCAATCGCCGCAACAGGAGGAGACCCCTTCATGGACTACTCGGTTCCCCAGGCCGTCATTCGTTTCCGCCAGGGATTCGGCCGCCTGATTCGGCAGCGTACTGATCGCGGCGTCGTTCTGATCCTCGACAGCAGGGTGGTCAAACGTGGCTACGGACGGCTCTTCCTGCGCTCCCTGCCCGATGTGCCGGTTTCAGCCTTGCCACAATCAGAACTGATTCAGAGTATCAAAGAGTTTTTCAGCGAAACGAAACCCAACGAATCATTGACATGATTCGTCACCTATGATAACAGACGGGAACTCTTTAGTTTTTGACGGGACAAGACATGCTCAAGATGACAATAAAAACAGCAGCAATCAAGACAAGCCGAGCGAACAACGCGGCCGCCGCCTGCCAGGAACTTGCCCATTGCCTTGAAAACTGATTTATTCTTTTACTGAATCAAGGCCATGGGCAACCGCCCATGGCCTTTTTATTTACAGATTTATAAGCCAAACAAAGGCAAAACAATCCTCAAGCAATTAACTAACGCAAAGACGCGAAGACGCAGAGAGTAATGACTGTAATTGAGACATTTACCTGAGATTTAAGAGCTTTTACTCTGCGTTCTTAGCGCCTCTGTGTTAAAGCTTCTCTTGGGTTATAGAACCGTTTACTTAATAACCTGAAACTGGCAATTACTCAGAGCTTCAAGTTTAACAGGAAGGAAGAAACATCATGCGCAACAATATCGTTCACATCGGTGCAGGCGAGCTGACATACGAAATCCGGGCCATTGTAGATATTGCCGACAAGCTCAGATCTCTCGGCATTAATACTAATATGGAGAATATCGGCGACCCGATTGCCAAGGGCGAAGTCATCCCCATCTGGATGAAACAGATTGTTGCCGACCTGGCCATGACGGATTGTTCCTACGGCTACTGCGCCACCAAAGGGGTTCTGGAGACCCGCGAATTTCTCGCCGAACTGACCAATCGAAGAGGCAAGGCGCAAATCACAGCAGATGACATCACTTTCTTTAATGGCCTGGGCGACGCCATCCAGAAGGTCTACGGTATGCTACGCCGCGAATCCCGTGTAATCGGCCCCTCTCCTACTTATTCCACTCATTCATCTGGCGAAGCCGCTCACGCTGGTCAGAGACCAATCTGCTATCGTCTCGATCCAGCCAACAACTGGTATCCCGATCTTGACGATTTACGCCTGTCAATCAAGTACAACCCGGCGATCTCCGGGATCCTCATTATCAATCCGGACAACCCTACGGGAGCCGTCTGGCCGGAGCGCATCCTTAAGGAGATAGTCGCCATTGCCAGAGAGTACGATCTCTTTATCATCGCCGATGAAATTTATCAGAACCTGGTTTACAATGGCCAATCAACCAAACCGATCTCCGACCTGATCGGTGATATCCCGGCCATATCGATGAAAGGGATCAGTAAGGAACTCCCCTGGCCCGGTTCACGCTGTGGTTGGATAGAGGTTTATAATGTAGACAAAGATCCAATGTTCAAGCGCTACATTCAGAGCATTGACGACTCGAAAATGGTTGAAGTCTGCTCGACCACCCTGCCTCAAAAGGCGATTCCACCAATCCTCAGCCACCCCGAGTACCCGGCATGGCTTGAGGAGCGGATAAATCGTTATGAGAGATTTTCCAACATCGCTTACGATCTTCTCAAGAAAGTACCCGGCACTAAAGTTAACCGGACCAATGGCGCCTTCTACATGAGTATTGCCTTCAAAGAGGGACGTCTCAACCACAAACAGTCGCTACCGATTGAGATTCCTGAGGTCCGGGAACTGGTTGAGAATTTGGTTGATCAGCCTGATATCTCTCCGGACAAGCGCTTTGTCTATTACTTGCTGGCCGCAACTGGAATCTGTGTGGTACCGCTGTCATCGTTCTTTACACCCGAGCAGGGATTCCGCATCACCCTGCTGGAGCGTGACGAGACAACCTTTACCAAGATATTTGAAGAGATATCAACTAATATTATGAGATATCTGGGGTCAAATGAATATGTGCAAGATTAAAGGTTGAGTTTTTTTGGTATACTGCTGAAGGTGTTCGTAATTTTAAACTCACAATTCCCCTGGCGATACTGTCGGGCTGAACAAAAGCCCACGAACTCCTGGCACAGGAACTTCCGGAGCCTGCATGCTCATTCCGCGTGAAATCAAGCGTGACACCCTGATTACATCACGTGATCAATTGATTAATTCCCTTGCTGCCGGAGCGCGTCCGCAAGCTGAGTGGGGCATTGGTGCAGAAATGGAAATGCTGGTTCTCGATGCCAAAACCGGCGAGGCCGCCAAATTTTCCAGGATTGAAACGCTACTGGCAACACTGACAAAAACCGGTGACTGGCAGGAAATTCGTGAAGGATCCAGACTCATCGGCCTGCAAGGACCCCATTCGTCTGTCACCCTAGAACCTGGCGGACAGTTTGAGATCTCCGGGCAACTCTGCGTCGATCTCTTTTGCAACTGTAGAGACTTCAACCAACACATTGCCAAAGCTGTTGATGCCTGCGACAAATTGGGCTTGATTCTGCTTGGTTTGGGTACCCAGCCTTTCAGTAGCTTGGAAGATATTGAATGGGCACCCAAGGCACGTTACGACATCATGGGGCCCTACATGCAGAAAACCGGCGACATGGGCCAACACATGATGAAACAGAGTGCGGGCTTTCAAGTCAACCTGGATTTCAGCAGCGAAGCCGACTGCATGAGAAAACTACGCCTCGCCCAGGCTCTTTCTCCCCTGCTTTACGGGTTGTTTGCTAATTCACCGATTATGAATGGCAAGCCATCCGGATTTTTGACCACACGTGGTGAGATCTGGTCACGCACGGATCCAGACCGCACTGGGATGCTGCCTTTCCTAGACAATCCAGATGCCGGCTTTGTCGACTACGTCGAGTATGCTCTCGGTGTGCCTATGTACTTTATCAGCCGTAATGGACAGTATATCGATCTGACCCAAAGACCATTGCCGTTCCGAGACTTTCTGGACTCAGGCTACGCTGAACACCAGGCCACCCTGGGCGACTGGGATATGCATTTGTCCACACTTTTTCCAGAAGTCCGTCTGCGCCCGCAGATCGAAGTGCGCAGTGCCGACAGCCTGCCACCACACCTAGTTCTGGCTGTTGCAGCATTGCTCAAGGGGTTGATGTACGACGAGGAGTCTTTCCAGTCCGCATGGGAATACTGTCAACTGGATTCCAGTACAGAAATTGAGAAGGCCTGCCGTCTAGCCTGGCGTCAAGGACTGCAAGCCCCCTGGAAAGATGGCACCTTGCAGGACCTGGCACGAATCTGTCTGGCGCTGGCTCGTAACGGTCTTAACCAGCAAAAGAACCGGCGATGTCAGGAACAGAGCGAGTGTCAGTTCCTGAAAGGACTCGATACTCTGATAGAAGGTGGCATTACTCTCGCAGAGCAACTTCTACAAAACTGGCAAGGTAACCGTCAGGAAAAGCTCAAATTACTAGTTGAGCATTGTGGTTTCTTAGATATCCCCTCCAAACCTTCCAACTGTGCAGACGCACAGTTCCAGCCTGCGAACTGACCATCATTTTTCTACGAGAAACAACGTAGTTTTATTGATCTACAGAAGGTAGGCTGTGAACCATCAAAGGTTCGTTGTGGCAGACGGACTAATGACACAAAAGAAAAACCTTCTTCTCCTCCACACATAAGGCCGATTCGGATAGTCCGGGTCGGCCTTAGTGTTTCAAAATCATTATCAGTGTTTCAAAAAGTTTCAAAAACAGGGGTCCTCTTCTCGTTATCATCATAAGCCTTGTTTCATAGAATTTGCTCTTGTCTTGCCGACAGCTGGTCAGTATAGTGGCGACTCACTTAAAAACTGCTTTTTCGAGGAGCTTTTCAATGGCACAGACGCTAGATATACAACAGGCCCAGAGGGCCATCGACACCATCCGCCTGCTCTCCGCCGACATGGTAGAACAGGCCCAGTCAGGACATCCTGGTACGCCCATGGAGGCCGCACCGATGGCCTATCTGCTTTTCAACAAGTACCTGCGTTACAATCCCAAAAATCCGGATTGGGCGGGGCGTGATCGATTTATCCTCTCTTGCGGTCATGCTTCAGCGCTTCTCTACAGCATGCTCCATCTCTCCGGCTATGATCTTTCCCTGGACGATCTGAAAAACTTTCGCCAGCTCGACAGCCCGACAGCCGGTCACCCGGAATTTGGCCACGCCCCCGGCATTGAAACAACTACCGGCCCACTCGGACAGGGGATTTCTGTCGGCGTCGGTATGGCCATGGGCGCTCGCTTCCTGCAACAGAGAGTCAGCAAGAACCTGTTCGACTATACGACCTACGGCATCTGCTCTGATGGCGACCTCATGGAAGGAGTCGCCGCCGAGGCCGCTTCTCTGGCCGGCCACCTGCGCCTGGGCAACCTGATTTACCTCTACCTTGATAATAAGATCACCATTGAGGGTGACACTGACCTGACCTTTACCGAAGAGGTTGCGACCCGCTTTCTCAGCTACGGCTGGCAAGTTCAGCACGTCGAAGGGGAGAATATTCAGGACCTTGACCGGGCCATCGCCAAGGCCAAACATTCACCTCGTCCTTCACTGATCATTGCGCGCTCGCATATCGGTTTCGGTGCACCCAACAAGCAGGACACTGCAAGTGCTCATGGTGCCCCCTTAGGTGGCGAGGAGCTAAAAAAGACCAAACAGTTTTTCGGTCGTGATCCCGAAGAATGTTTTTCCATACCAGCCGACGTATCAGCACATATGGCAGAGGCTATCAGCCGTGGTGTCGAAATGGAGTCAGCATGGCAACAGGAGTTCGACAAGCAATTAAAAGATAATACAGTCCTTGCCGCATGGCAAAAAGCTGCGAACGGAGAACTCCCTGCAGGATGGGATGACCTACCGACCTTTGCCGCAGGCGAGAAACTGGCAACCCGTCAAGCCAGTGGCAAGACCTTGAACACTCTCGCCGGCAAACTGCCTTTCCTGCTCGGCGGTTCTGCTGATCTCGGCCCTTCCAACAACACGACCCTCAAGGACGAGGAGGCCTTCACGCCCTGCACTGTCGGTCGCAATATTCACTTCGGTGTCCGCGAACATGCCATGGGTGCGGTCCTCAATGGTCTGACTCATACCCCAGGCCTCATTGCCTTCGGCGGAACCTTCATGATCTTTGCCGACTACATGCGTCCACCTATGCGCCTGGCTGCCATGATGGGACTTGGTGCTATCTATGTTTTCACCCATGACTCTATTGGCCTCGGTGAAGACGGACCGACTCATCAACCGATCGAGCAGTTACCAAACCTGAGAGCAGTGCCAAACTTGACGGTGATCCGCCCCGGTGATGCCAACGAAACCGTTGAAGCGTGGAAAGCAGCAATTGCCAACCGTCAAGGACCGACTGCTCTGATTTTAACCCGTCAGGGATTGCCAACTCTAGATCGTGAAAAATTTGGTGCCGTAGAGGGACTCCAAAAAGGTGGCTACGTACTGGCTAGGGAACAGGGTGGCCTGCAGGTTATTATTATCGCTAGCGGTTCAGAAGTTCCCCTGGCCCTTGCAGCGCAAGAGCAGTTGCAACAGGAAGATATCGACAGTCGCGTTGTTTCCCTGCCTTGCTGGGAGCTTTTCGAAAAACAAACTCAAGACTATCGCGATCAGGTTCTGCCACCTGAATGTCTGAATCGTGTCGCAGTGGAAGCGGCATCAACCTTTGGCTGGGAGCGTTATGTTGGCTTCAAGGGCAAAGTAATTGGCATGCAGAGTTATGGTGCCAGTGCCCCGGCGGATCAGTTGATGGAAAAGTTTGGTTTCACTGTTGATAATATTGTCGCAAAGGTTAAAGAGCTTCTTTAGAAGCACGTGATGCATGGCGCGAAAAGCCTTCACAAACCAATGGGGTCGGAATTCAATTCCGACCCTTTTTTAACAGACCTATAACCCAAACAATAAGGTTGTAAGTATTTGGCGCCATAAAATGCTGTCATTCTCGAGGGTGTAATCGGGAAGCCAGACCCTCAATCCCCCCTATAAAACAGGGGGGATTGAGAGTCCGAATTATTGATAGATGTACGTCCTCAAAAGAAGTGGCCATTTTTTGCTTTCTTCTCTTCCCAAAAGGCATAATATCGCTATAATCTGTTTTTATTGCAAAGTTGGCTTCGAGAGCACCAAAGATCCACAGATAACCTCGCTTCTCCATTCCCAATTACAAGGACCAACCATGACAGCTCACATAGGAATGCCGCCCGCTCAGGGCCTTTACGATCCAGCCAACGAGCACGACAATTGCGGTGTCGGCTTTATCGCCAACATAAAAGGCCACAAAAGTCATAGTATCGTCAAACGTGGCATTGAAATCCTTTGCAATCTGACTCATCGTGGTGCTGTGGGTGCCGACTCTTTAGACGGTGATGGTGCCGGTTTGATGATCCAGATACCTGATGCCTACTATCGCGAAGTCTGTGATTTTGACCTGCCACCAGCAGGAGAGTTCGGCTCCGGCATGGTCTTTTTGCCGCAGGACAGCACTTGCCGCGAAGCGTGCATCAAAGTGCTGGATCGAGAACTGGCTGACGTCGGTTGCACTATTCTCGGTTGGCGCGAAATCAAAACCGATAGCAGCAGCATCGGCCGTAACGCCCGTTCCGTTGAACCCTGGGTCATGCAGATTTTTGTCGGTCGCGGCAAGGTTGAAGTCCACAAGTTCGATCTGATGCTCTACCTGGCCCGCAAACGCACCGAAAATGCGATCAGCAATAGTAAGCTTGCTGGCGAAGAAATGTTCTATGTCTGTTCGCTCTCCAGTCGCACCATCCTCTACAAAGGCATGCTGCTCTCAGAACAGCTGAGCAACTTTTACCCGGAACTGGCTGATGAACGTCTGGTCAGTGCGATTGCCTTCGTACACCAGCGCTACAGTACTAACACCTTCCCGACCTGGGCCCTGGCTCAGCCCTTTCGCTATGTGGCCCACAATGGCGAGATCAACACCATGCGCGGCAACATCAACCGCATGCGCGCCCGTACCGCCCTGTTCGAGCATCCAGAATTGGGCGACGCGGTCAAAGACCTTGACCCGGTTATCATCGAAGGCAGTTCTGACACCGCCTGTCTTGACAACGCTCTCGAACTGCTCCTGGTTAGCGGCAGGAGCCTGGTTCATTCACTGGCGATGATGGTCCCCGAAGCCTGGGCCTCCAAAGCCCACTTGCGCCCTGATGTCAAAGGCTTTTTCGAATACCATGCGACCATGATGGAGCCCTGGGATGGTCCTGCCAATATCGTCGCCTGTGATGGCAAGCAAGTCGTCGCAATCCTCGACCGCAACGGCCTGCGTCCAGCCCGCTACTGGATCACCAACGACGACGAGATCATTTACGCCTCAGAGGCCGGGGTTCTGGACATAGCGCCTGAGAAGATTCTGCGCAAGGAGCGTCTGGCTCCCGGCAAGATGATTCTGGTCGATGTTGAAACCGGTGAATTCAAGGAAGACCACGAAATCAAGGGAGATCTGGCAGCAGCCCAGCCCTATGCGTCCTGGGTACGGGAACATCTGATCCAACTTGATGATTTACCCGCCCCGGCCACCAAGCGGGCCTCTGGCCACAAAAAGCTGCGCCGCAAACAGGGCAGCTTCGGTTATACCCTGGAAGAGATGAAGGCGATCATGGCACCGATGGCAGTCAATGGCCAGGAGCCGGTTGGTTCTATGGGCACCGACACCCCTGTGGCGGTGCTGTCGAAGCAAAGCAAACTGCTCTACTGGTACTTCAGCCAACTCTTTGCCCAGATCACCAATCCGCCGATTGATCCTTTGCGTGAAGAAGTGGTCATGAGCTTGACCCAGTATCTGGGCCCGGCACGTAACATTCTTCAACCTGGTCCGGAACATTGTCGCATGCTGGAACTCGACCAGCCGGTGATTACCGACGATGTGCTCGAACAGTTGCGGCACAGTGATATTGACGGTTTCCGCGGCACCACCCTGAGTATCCTTTTCGACGCGTCTCAAGGATCCGGGGCACTAGAGCAACGCCTGGAGACTCTTTTTGTCGAGGCCGAAGCGGCTATCGATACCGGCCGTACTCTGCTGATCCTGTCGGATCGCGGCGTCTGCGCCGAGAAAGCTCCCATCCCGGCCCTGTTGGCTCTGTCCGGAATCCATCATCATCTGATCCGGGTTGGCAAGCGCAGCCAGTGCTCACTCATTGTCGAAACCGGTGAAGCACGCGAAGTCCATCACTTTGCCCTGTTGGTTGGTTACGGTGCGACCGCGATCAACCCCTACCTTGCTTTCCAAACCTTGCAGGACATGGTCAATCAGGGCCTGCTTGCCGGTCAGGATGGCAACGACCATGCTGACGAAGAAACCGACATCATCTATCGGTATACCAGAAACTATATCAAGGCGATCGGCAAAGGACTACTTAAGGTCTTCTCCAAAATGGGTATCAGCACCCTGCAAAGCTACTGCAGTGCGCAGATTTTTGAAATAGTCGGCCTGGATCAGGAGTTCACCAACAAATATTTCCCCGGCACCGCCAGCCGCATCGGCGGCGCGGGTCTTAAAGAGATCGAAACCGAGAGTTTGATGCGCCACCATGACGCTTACGCTGAGCAGGTGGACCCCAACCGTGATCTGGTGCGTGGCTCGGAATATGCCTGGCGTCGTGAGGGTGAAATGCACCTGATGAGTCCGGAGGTCATCGCCCAGCTGCAACACGCCGTGCGTTCCGGCAACCGCGACGACTTCAGACGCTATTCGGCCCTGGTCGACAACCAGAGCGAGCTGCAATGTACGCTGCGCGGGCTGTTCAAGTTCAAAAGACAGAACCAGGCGATTCCCCTTGATGAGGTTGAACCGGTCAGCGAGATCGTCAAGCGCTTCTGTACCGGTGCCATGAGCCTTGGCTCAATTTCCAGCGAAGCGCATGAAACCCTGGCCATCGCCATGAACCGCCTCGGCGGCAAGTCGAACACTGGCGAAGGTGGTGAGGATCCACGTCGTTTCACTGCGGATGCCAACGGCGATCTGCGCCGTAGCGCCATCAAGCAGGTGGCCTCAGGACGCTTCGGGGTCACCCCGCATTATCTGGTCAACGCCGATGAGCTGCAGATCAAGATCGCCCAAGGCGCCAAGCCCGGTGAGGGGGGGCAACTGCCCGGTCATAAGGTCAGTGAATACATTGGTGAACTGCGCTTCAGCGTTCCCGGGGTCACCTTGATCTCACCGCCGCCTCACCATGATATCTACTCAATCGAAGACCTGGCCCAGTTAATTTTCGATCTTAAAAACTGCAATCCCAAGGCTGATATCACCGTCAAGCTGGTCAGTGAGGTCGGTGTCGGCACTGTCGCTGCGGGAGTCAGCAAAGGCCACGCGGAACGCGTCATTATATCCGGCCACGACGGCGGTACCGGTGCCTCACCAGCCTCTTCGATCAAGCACGCCGGTATCCCCTGGGAAATAGGCCTGGCGGAGACCCAGCAGACTCTGGTGCTAAATGACCTGCGTGGCCGCATCATCGTGCAGACTGATGGCCAGCTACGCACCGGACGAGATGTGATTATTGCCGCCCTGCTTGGCGCTGAAGAATATGCTTTTGCCACCGTGGCCCTGATCACCGTCGGCTGTATCATGATGCGCAAATGTCACCTCAACACCTGCCCGGTCGGTGTCGCCACTCAGGACAAAGCCCTGCGCGCCAAGTTCAACGGCAAACCCGAACACGTGGTCAACTACTTCACCTTCCTCGCCGAGGAGGTGCGTGAACTGCTGGCTGAGTTGGGAGTGCGTACTCTGGACGAGTTGATCGGTCAGACCCAATATCTGGAAATGGACACTGCAATCAAACACTGGAAGAGCCAGGGCCTCGATTTCTCAGGTATCCTGAGCAAACCCAAGGTCGATGATGAAGTTGCCACACGGCGCATTCAGGGGCAGGAACATGGTCTGGATAAACAGTTGGACAATCAGCTGATCCAACTCGCCGCAGCGGCCCTGCAACACAAGGAGAAGGTGACGATCGAACTGCCGATCCGCAACTCCAACCGCACCTTTGCCACCATGCTCTCAGGTCAGGTCGCTATGCTCCACGGCAGTGAAGGGCTGGCTGAAAGCACCATCAACATCAACTTGACCGGCATCGCCGGGCAGAGTTTCGGAGCTTTTCTGGCCCCCGGTATTGACCTGCGCCTGGTCGGCGAAGCCAATGACTACGTTGGCAAAGGCATGGCCGGTGGACGGATTATTATCCGCCCTGACCCCTTATCGACCTTTACCTGGCATGAGAACTCGATAGTTGGCAACACCGTTCTCTACGGAGCCACTGGCGGCGAAGTTTACTTTGCTGGCAAAGCTGGAGAACGCTTCTGCGTGCGTAATTCAGGGGTCACCGCGGTTGTCGAGGGCACAGGGGACCATGGCTGTGAATATATGACCGGCGGTCGCATGGTCTGTTTAGGTCGCACCGGGCGCAATTTCGCTGCGGGCATGTCAGGCGGATTTGCTTACGTTCTGGACGGAGATAATCACTTCCGTCGCCGCTGTAACCCGGCGATGATCGATCTTGAGCAGATGGATGCTGAGGACGATGATGCCCAGTGGTTGCAGGACATTATCAACCGACACCACCAGCTGACCGGATCGCCACTCGCGGCTGAGATCCTCGCAGACTGGGAATCTTACCTGCCACGTTTCGTCCGCGTCTTCCCTCGTGAATATCGACGGGTGCTGACCGAACTGGCAACCAGGGCTTTGCAAGAGAAGGAGACCGTTCATGGGTGATCCACGCGGATTTATAAAACATGGCCGACGCGATAAGACCTTGCAAACAGTTAACTCGCGTCTGCAACATCATAACGAACAATACAACTATCCAAGTGAGGAGAAGGTCAAGACCCAGGCCTCGCGCTGCATGGATTGCGGCGTGCCTTTCTGTATGAGCGGCTGTCCGCTGGGCAACCTGATCCCGGAATGGAATGACCTGGTATACCGTGGCAAGTGGAAACAAGCCCTGCGCGCCCTGCACGCCACCAACAACTTCCCGGAGTTTACCGGCCGGGTCTGTCCGGCACCGTGCGAAACCTCGTGCGTCCTCGGCATCAACGAACCGGCGGTCACGATCAAGCTCCATGAGGTATCCATTGTTGACAAGGGCTTCGAGGAGGGCTGGATTGTCCCTCAACCTCCGACCAGGCATAGCGACAAGAGCGTTGCCATTATCGGCAGCGGACCTGCCGGTCTGGCCTGTGCTCAGCAACTCAACCGCGCCGGGCATCGTGTCACCGTCATTGAAAAGGCAGACCGCGCCGGAGGTCTTGTCATGTATGGCATTCCCCACTACAAGTTACGCAAGGAGAAGGTGCAACGGCGCATCGACCAACTTGTTGCAGAAGGGATAGAATTCCGCTATTCCTGTGAAGTCGGCAAGGATGTGAGCTTTGCCGAAATCAAGTCAGCCTTCGATGCCATTGTTATCGCTACGGGCGCCGAAGAACCGCGTGATCTTCCTGTTGAAGGGCGTGACCTGGACGGTATTCACTTTGCAATGGAGTTTTTACCACAACAAAACCGCGCCAACTGGGGAGACAGCGATATCGCTGCCCTGCACCCCAAAAAGCAAACGATCAGTGCCAAAGGCAAAAAAGTTATTGTCATCGGTGGTGGTGACACCGGTTCGGACTGCATCGGCACGTCAATGCGCCAGGGAGCAACCAGCGTCGTCAACTTTGAACTTCTCGATCAACCGCCGGGAACACGCAGTGCCGACAACCCCTGGCCACAATGGTCACGTATCATGCGTGTCAGTACCTCGGTTGAGGAGATGCAAGTCATGGGCGGTGATGTCTTTTACGAAATCATGACCACCCGCTTTCTCGGCAGAGATAAAACAGTCTCTGCTCTCGAAACCGTCAAGGTTGAATGGGTAAACGGTCGTCCCGAAAGAATCGAGGGAAGTCAACAGATCTGGAAATGCGACCTGATCTTTCTGGCCATGGGTTATCTCGGCCCGCGCTCGGCACTGCTCGAACAGTGCGGTTGTGAAACGGACCTGCGCACCAATATCAAAACCGATGCCAGGACCCGCATGAGCTCGGTCGATGGCGTGTTTGCTGCCGGAGACTGTCGGCGGGGCCAGAGTCTGGTGGTTTGGGCAATCAGCGAAGGACGCGAAGTCGCCCGTTGCGTGGATGAGTACCTGACTGACTCGCAAAGCCTGCTGCCAAAGGTACGCCTGGAACCTTTTGCCTACTGAGTCGCACAACTGTCGCTATTAAACAATCCAAGACATGGGAAATGCATTCCAAATGCGCATATTGATTATCGAAGATCAACCCGAAATTCTGCAGAATATAGCCGACTATCTGGAGTTGAAAGGCTACCTGGTCGACTGCGCCTACGATGGTCTGGGCGGCATTCACCTTGCGGTGACCCAACCCTTTGATCTGATCATTCTCGACATCATGCTACCGGGAATGGACGGCATCACCCTTTGCCGGAAACTGCGTCAGGAAGCACAGGTTTTCACGCCGGTCATCATGCTCACAGCTAAAGACAGTGAGCGCGACAAGCTCACAGGATTCCAGGCCGGAGCAGATGATTACCTGGTCAAGCCATTTTCACTACCGGAACTGCATGCCCGGGTGGAGGCGGTGCTAAGACGCAGCCAGACGGATATGGAGAATCGCCTGCAAGTTGGTGACCTGAGCTATGACATGAACAGCCTGGAAGTCACCCGACAGGGGGAGACTCTGAAACTCAGTCCTATCGGCCTCAAGTTACTGGAAAAATTGATGAAGAAAAGTCCGAATGTGGTCAGGCGCGAAGTCCTTGAGGAACTTCTCTGGGGGGAAGACCTGCCGGGAAGCGACAGTCTTCGCAGTCATATTCACGTATTACGTCACGTTATCGACAAACCATTCAGTTCCCCAATGTTACACACCGTACATGGCATTGGCTACAACCTGAGAGCAGCTGAGGATGAAATATAAATCACCCCTGTCTAACCGCATAATCATTTCGTTCGTACTGCTGACAACTGTGGTGAGTGGCCTCTTCAGTTTTGGCATCATGGCATCAATTGACAGAGTCGAGGAAGACCTGATCACAGCTGAGCTCAACAGAAAATTTCGCAATATTCTGGTCGATTACAGACATGGGGAGATCCCCCGCCTCGACATGGGAACCCAGTTTTATAGTGGCTCGGATGATCTGCCATATTATCTTCGTGACCTTGGACCAGGACTCAGCAAGGTAGAATCCGAGCGCAATGACTTCCTGGTAATGGTGCAGCAGCAGGAAGAGGAGGAGATGCCATTTTATCTCGTTCAGGAGCGCACAGACACTGGGCGACAAAAGAGCGAGTTAGGAGGCATTGTTATAGCGGGCTTCTTCTTAAGTGTGTTTGCCTCTCTGATTCTCGGTATGATGATGTCCAGAAGGATTGTCGCCCCCGTACGGCGACTGACCGATCAGGTACATAATCGCGAAAAGCTGCTACTTGATGCCCCACCACTATCTCCCGATTACGATGACGAAGTAGGACATCTGGCACAAACCTTTGACCGCACCATCAATATGCTGCAACACGCCCTGCAGAGAGAAACCCTGTTCACCAGTGACGTCAGCCATGAGCTACGCACCCCTCTCATGGTGATTAAGAGCTCTTGTGACCTTCTGATTGAAAAAGACCAGCTTAATGATTATACCCGTCAGCGTATCGCCATCATCAACAGAGCCTGCCGTGAGATTCAAGAGCTTGTCGACACTTTCCTGACTTTAGCCCGTGACAAGGAAACCAATCAGGAATGTGCAACCCTGACAGAGATTATCCACGCCAGCCTCGGTGAGTGGCAGAAGCAATCGTCGACTAAGAACCTTACCTTCACTTTGGAATTGGAGGATAAGGGGGCCCTGGAGAATATTGAGAATAACGTAGAGAAACTAAGGGGAGGGGAAGAGAGCCACGAGAAGATATTATACCCGGTGCCTATGCTGCGCACCGTACTCAACAATCTGGTACGTAATGCCATTCACCATACAAACACGGGGTCAATAACCTTACGGTTGTTTTCTACCGGCTTCGAAATCTGCGACACCGGCCATGGCATCTCCGAGACAGACAAAGAATCAATTTTCAAACCCTTCTACCGTGGCGAATCCAGTAGTAGTCAGAGCATGGGCCTTGGGTTGTCTTTGACCAGGCGCATCTGCGAACGGGAGCAATGGGTGATTTCTGTTAAAGACAACCATCCTCTTGGCAGTTGTTTTACCGTGACTCTTTAAAAAGAAACCAATGTCACTTTAAAAACATCATTTCACGTTTTTTTCACGTTTTTCCCACGTTCCTGTCACGCCCGTTCCTTTATAGTGCAAACCATAATTACAAGGGATGTCTCCTTCACCTTGTTGCCTCCGGGGTCTTGATTGTACATAAGGCCCCTTTTTTTATGCCCTTCAGAAATAGCCAAACGAATCCATCAGGACCTAATATTGATTGTTTTAAATTTGACTTTGGTGGGGCTTGAGTTTAAATAGTCTGGACAGTTACTTTAACCAGAATGTCAGTTCCTTTATCACGACATTCTCCCAGCCAAGCCTCAAGTATGGATATCTTGAAATGAAATATCTGTCAGTGTTCTTTGTCTCTGCCCTATTATGCTTCGCAACCGCTGCTTTTGCTGACAATGGCAACAGAAAAGCACAACAGAACCTCTATGAGCTTGAGCCAGTTTATACCAGAAATGCCCGCAACTCGCAGCGGATAACGGTTAACCTGACCTACGACAACTTCAGCAACGTCCGTTTGGAGGAGGCTGATAAATTTGATGGCTACACAGCAACAGCTGAGCTCATCATTCCCTTCGGCAAAGATAAAAGTTGGGAAATTCGCTTTGAGTACCCTTTTAAAACAGATGGTGATGCCCGATTTATCGAGACCGGGGAATCAATTGATATTGAGGGAGACGCCGGGGTTTTCGACTTTGCCAACCTGGTTCTGCAAAGAGAACTCAGCACTATAGACAAAAGCTCTGTCAACTCCTCCATTTATGTCGGCTTTGGCAAGCGCGCTACATACCTTAACACCAGTATTGATGACAAGTACAATCACGCCGGCTCCATAATACGTTTAGGTTTCAACATCGACAACGCCAGAAGAAATCAGAATCTGCGTCTGCAAGCAAGCCTGGACGGCCGCTATTACTTTGACTCGGATGATCTCAACCCAAGTGATAACGGTACGGAATTTTACCTGATGAACTTAAGTGGCGCAGCAGTTTACAATAGTGACACCTTCATCAAACCAGCCTTTGAAGTGCTATTCAGCACCGACTTCTACGACCGGAGAATTATCCAAGCTGTTCCTGAGCTAATTGTCCCCATCGGCAAAACATTTGAAATCAAGGGTGGTTACGCTTTTGGCCACAGCAGTGGAGAAGGTTCAACACAAACAGCAACCATTCGGACCACATTCAGATTCTAAACATCACATCCAGGCTCATCCCTCTATTAATTTCATCAAAAAATCAAGCCACTTCCTGCGGATCAGGAAGAAACCTCGCCCATACCACTGCAAACCCGGTTAAAACTGCAGCAGCCAGGTAACTGCCAGTGAATGTACCGGTTGATTCCGCAACCAGGCCAGCTAACGCCGGGCCGAACGTCTGACCGATGGCAAAACAAAATGTTATAATAGAAAAAGCGGCCGCAGCCCGCGCCTTGCCGAGGTAATCACCAACCGCAGCCGCCATGATCGCCGGAAGGGCAAAAACCGCGACACCGTACAGAACAACTGAAGCAAATAACGCTACGGTTCCCAAGCGGGAGCCAGCCAGCAGATAAGCCAGGGTCTGGACAGCAAAAACTGCCATTATCCCGCCCTTGCGGCCTATTTTATCTGAAAGCAGGCCAAAGAGAGTTCCGGAGAAGAGACTGAAGAACCCGACCCATGACCAAAAAAGGCCCGCGCTGGCTTCTGCATAGGCATACTCTTCAACCATGGTCGTGACGATAAATGTGCCATAAATCACGTAAGTGGCACCAAAGATAAAGTAGAGGACACCAAGATGAGTTAAGATCTGCACCGAACTGAACGAGCCCTTGCTTTCTGATGGATCATACTCAAGTTCCTGGGTAGACCCGACCGGGGCCAACCCTTTTTCCGCAGGATCATTACGAATCAGCACCGCGACAATCACGGCAACCAGCAGGACAATCAGAGCCAGCACCCCCCAACCGACACGCCAGCCATTCTGACCGAAGGTTTCATTGAGAAAGGGGATTGCAAACCCGGAGAAGATAATGGCGAAACCGCTGCCGATGACAATCAGCCCCGCCGCCCAACCACGTTTTTCTCGACGGAACCAATAGGAGACAAGCACCATGATTGGGATATTGGCAAGACCGCTGCCGATACCAACAACAGTGTAAAGCATCAGGATCACCAGATACGTCTCACCAAAACCGATACCAAACATACAGACAGCAATAAGGAGCAAACCGAAAGCAATCAACTGACGTGGACTGAAACGTTTTAAGAGAAAAGGGGCCATGGCGACAGCCGTCAGGTAACCGGCAAAATTACCAGTACCGAGAAAACCCATCTCATCGTACGACATGCTCAGAGCATCACGCATCGACGGCAGGAGCATACCAAACGCAAAACGCGCAAGACCGAGACAGGCGAAGATCGTCAGGGTACCGGCAAAAACGACGACCCAGCCGTAATGCAGTCCCTTTGATGAAGTCGGGGGATGTGATTGATCTGCTTGCATAGTTGAGGATGTTACCTTGACTAGCCAGATTTTACCAAGATAATTGCCCCAGGAATTAATCTGTTTTACAATTCAATCTATGATTTCATTGATTATCAGTGCAGACGACCTCGGCAGCAACCAGGAACGTGACAGAGGGATAATCCAGGCTTTCAAGCAAGGCATAGTCACCAGCGCCTCCCTGCTAGCCAACGGGCCATCCTTTATTACGGCTGTCGCACAGGCAAAAGAAGCAGGATTGCCGGTTGGAGTACATCTGAATCTAGCTGAAGATTCGGCCCTAACGGGTCAAATCAAAAACTTGACCGATATTTCCGGGCAATTCCCGGGCAAGTACAAACTGCGTCAATGCCTCGTTGCCAAGGCCTGTGATCGTGTAGCCCTGCGCAATGAACTTGCCACCCAGATCGAGCGGGTATTCAATGCCGGGCTGCAACCTGACCACCTCGACAGCCATCAGCATTGTCAGCTTTTCCCCTGTTTGACAAGCATGATAACTGACTTGGCTAAAGAATATGGCCTTCATGCCATGCGGACTTCTCTCCCAGCCGAAGCAGCCAAAGATAACCTTGACGAGCAACTGGGTGAGGAGTTGAATCTTTACCGTCAACTCGGTCGTCAGGCGCATGCAACCATTATCCAGGCCGGACTCAAGACGACAGATGGTCTCTGGGGCATGCCGATGCTGAACCGGTTGAACACAACCAGCCTTTGTCAACTTCTGGAAAGTCTCCCGGAAGGTTGTTGGGAACTGATGACTCATCCCGGCGATCATTGTCATCAGGGAAGATCCTTTGACGGCCCGCAACGGCAGCTAGAATTACAAGCCCTAATCTCCGCAGAAGCGCAAGAAATCATTTCACAACGCCGGATCCGACTATTTACTTTTGGAGAACTGTCATGCGCATCCTGATCGTTGTTCCTGACCAGGAGCGAGTCAGTGGTAACTGGGTTACCGCTGAGAGATTTCAACACGGCCTGGAAAAACATGGCCATCAGGTCACCCGGTATGGAACCCGACTGCAAGCGAGAGCTGGCTTCAGAGAACTGTTACTCGATTTCGCTCCCGACGTCACTATACTGCTGCACGCCTACCGCACAGGAAAACCCTGGCTGGAAGCGGAAAAAGGTCTGGAGATCCCAAGCGTAGTCGTTCTCACCGGCACCGACGTTAATAACGGTCTGGATGATCCTGAACAGAACAAAATCATTCGTACGGTCATGTCTCGAGCCGCATTCGTTCTCCTGCAGAACCCTTTGATCGCAACCGAGCTCTCTCTCAGTCACCCGGAATTAACAACAAACCTGCGTAAGTTAACACCGGGTATCACCCTGGGAACGGTCACTTACAACCTGCGCAATACGCTTCCCTCGGCAAAAGAGCAAACGCTCTTTCTCTTCCCGGCCGGTTTGCGTGCTATCAAAGGGGTTTTGGAGCTCCTGGAAATGTTCGATCTGCTGATCGCCGAAAAGTCATCTTTACATCTTGCCTTTTGTGGCCCTATTCTGGACGAGAACTACGGCAACCATTTTCTAACAGCGATAGCAGAGCGGCCATGGGCCAGCTACATTGGCTCCATTCCAACGAAAGCCATGGCGAGTGCTATGCGTGACGCGGATGTCATTCTCAACAATTCACAAACTGAAGGTCTCGCGAATACCTTACTGGAGGCCGCAACCCTCGGCATTCCGATTCTGGCCCGCAATATTCCCGGGAATGCCACGGTAGTCAGGCATGACATCAATGGCCTGCTGTATAATAACGAGATGGAATTCGTTCAATATGCACAACAACTGCTCAACTTGGAAAAACGTCGGCAACTCTCCCAGCCTGCCCCGAACCGTTATAATCCCGAGGATGAGACAACCGAGCTGATCAGCATTCTTCTGGAAACAATAAAAAACTGACTCTTATGTTGAAATTACACAGACAAATCGCATATATTCTTAAATAGATTTCACATGGAATATGTGTATTTTCCCAGGAGCTTGTTTTGCAGAAACATTTTGGCGCCAGCCTGTCACCTGCAGTCAAATACTGGACCTTCCTGATAGGCACGATCGTTGTCGTCTTCAGCATCATCAGCGTAAGTATTATTGCGGCTTATCTTAATCTTTCTCCCGAAGATCAGGCCATTGTTGCAAAGCTTTCTGACAAGTTGATTCCTTTTCCTTTTCTCGGCTCAGCTATGCTGATCGCTTTCATCTACACCATGACCAGTATGCTTCTGCGCTACTACATTGTACCGGTCCTGCGCATGGCCGAACAAACCCGTCTGATTACAGCCGCTAATCCTGACTATCGCATTACCACCAAAGGGGGCCGCGAGTTGGCCATACTGGCTGACGTTATCAATGAATCAGCTGATACTTTCCAGAAGTTGCAGCGTGAAGTTGACGATATGATCCAGCAGTCAAACCTTGCGCTCAAAGAAGAACGCAACCGGCTCGCAGCCCTGATGTCAGAACTGCCCTACGGAGTTATCGTCTGCAACAAGGATGGCAGAATTCTGCTCTATAGTCAGCTGGCACAAGAGATGCTGCAGTCAGCTAATGGTGATCGCCAGAACGGTGGCACCATCGGTTTGGGCCGATCAATATTCGGTGTTCTGGAGCGTGACCCACTGGTACACGCCCTGGAAGTAATGAACCATGATTTTGACCTTGATCAGGCGAAACCAGCCCTCGGCTTGATGACCAAGTTGTGTGGAGCGCGTTTTATTCGTGTCAACATGGCACCAGTCACCAGCGACGAACAAGAGACACGTTTTATTTCTGGATTCGTTCTCTCTCTGGAAGATATCACTGGTGAAATAGACGCCGACAGCGAGCGTGATAAATTGCTTCAAGGCATGGTCGACGCCGTTCAGGATTCACTCGGCAAAATGCACCAGAGGGTCGATCTCATCTGTGAGATGCAGACCACCAAGGAAGACACCTGTAAATATCACCGCGAGTCCATCGCCCAGGTCACCAGCGAACTGGAAGAGCATCTGGCATTAGCCAGAAATCTCTACAGTGAACATCGTCTCGCCTATGGAAATCGCGAAAATGTGTTGGCCGACACCCTCATGACGCTGATCACTAACAATCTCGATGAACGTTTTGCCATACAGACAGAAACAAGTACGAATAAGACCATCTGGCTGAAGATTGACAGCTACGCAATCGTACAATCAGTGACCAATCTAGCCGGGTTTTTAAAAGCCGAATTCGATATCGCAGCAATACTACTGCAGATTAGCAGCAATGACGGGCCATTGGCCACACTCACATTAAACTGGGCAGATCAGAGCGTCACCAGCGAGGCTCTGCGTGACTGGCAACAAACCCCGCTCTTTATGGATAGCGACGGCACATCAGACTCTCCACAAGCCATTATCGCCAAGCATGGTGGCAACATCACGATTATAGAGGCCGAGGAAGCCGTCTGCGTTGGCATCAACATAACCTTGCCGACCGCACTTGACAAGGAACTGGCAAGTCTGCATTCCACAGTCGCACCCCGCCCGATTTCCTTTGAATTCGACCTCTTTCACCAACCGGGTCAGGACGCCCTTGGCAAGGTTCCTCTGCGTAAACTGACCTACGTGGCCTTCGACACCGAGACAACCGGCCTGAACCCCTCCGAGGGAGACGAAATCGTTCAACTCGGCGCTGTACGTATCGTCAACAACCGCTTGCTGCACAATGAGTGCATCGATCAACTGATCAATCCTCAACGGCCGGTACCGCCGTCCTCTGTTAAAATTCATGGTATCGACCCGACGTTGCTGCTATCACAGCCCGTGATCACTCAGGTTCTGCCTGGTTTTCACGCTTTTGTCGCCGATTCCGTAATGGTTGCCCATAATGCTGCGTTCGACATGCGTTTTCTGCAATTGAAAGAAAAAGCCACCGGGCTGCACTTCGACAATCCGGTTCTCGACACCCTACTGCTCTCATCCGTAGTGCATCCGAACCAGGAGGGTCACTCCCTTGATGCAATTGCCAAGCGCTTTAATATCACTATTGTCGGACGACATACCGCCCTTGGAGATGCACTGGTCACGGCCGAAATTTTACTGAAACTCATCCCATTACTGGAAGCCCAGGGGATACATAATCTTGAAGAGGCTCTCAGGGCTTCGTTTAAGTCACCCTTTGTTAAAATCAAATACTGAAACTCAGCTTACGATTAAAGATTGTCATTCCCGAGGTTGTAATCGGGAATCCAGACCTTAAAACATGGATCCCCGATAAAACCATTCGAGGATGACAGACATTTTACCAATAGTTCAGATTGTGCTTAACAGGCAAATACTGAAAAAAAGGTTAAAGTTGCTTGACAAACAGGCTTCATGCTGGTGTACTTAAATGTCTGGTTTTACAGGACAAACCGTTCATTTTCAGAGAACAAATGATATTAATTACCGTTGATGTTCCACATCCCGTGGCGCATAGCGCTTGGTATTCATTTCAAAGCACGGAGGAGACAAATGAAAAAGCTGAAAGTTCTTATTGTATTGGCCTTGGTCGCCCTGTTTGCAACCCCCGCATTCGCAGTCGACACCATCAAGATTGGCTATAACATCCCGATGACCGGTGACATCCCCAAGGTCGGTGAAATGTCTAAGCAAGCAGCCGAAATGCTCAAAGCTGACATCAACGGGGCCGGTGGCCTCGAGGTTGGTGGTAAAAAGTACATGCTTGAGTTCATTTACGAGGATAACGAGGCAAAAGCTGAGTCAGCGGTCACCACAGCTCTCAAACTGATCGAAAAAGACGAAGTCCTGGCCATGATCGGCCCCAACTCCTCCAAGCAGGCCGTACCCGCTGGCCAGGTCGCCGATGACAACCAAACCGTTATGGTCACACCATGGTCGACCAACCCGGACACAACCTTTGATCGTCCATGGGTCTTCCGTGCTGCCTTCCTCGACCCCTTCCAGGGCCCGGTTGCTGTTAACTACGCCGTTGAAACTTTTAATGCCAAAACCGCTGCTGTTCTCTACGACCTCTCCAATGACTACTCAAAGGGTCTGGCTGAAATCTTCAAGGCTGAGTTTGAGAAAAAGATGGGGGCTGGTACTGTACTCGCCTTCGAAAGTCATGGCACCAAAGATCAAGACTTCAGCGCCCAACTGACCAAGATTATTGCCAAGAAACCTGACTTTATCTTCGTTCCCGACAACTACAACCAGGTCGCACTGATTGTTCCTCAGGCACGCAAGCTTGGCTACAAAGGTGAGTTCATGGGATCAGACTCCTGGGGCTCAGCGGAACTTATGACCCTGTGCGGCGACGATTGCAAGGGCCTCTCTTTCTCCACTCACTACGCGGCCGCTGGCGCGACTGGCGCTACCAAGGTCTTTATCGACCGCTTCACTGCTAAATACGGTACCACACCTGATGATGTTGCAGCACTGACCTGGGATGCAACTCGCGTCGTTCTGCTGGCAATTCAAAATGCTGGCAAGCTGACCGGCAAGCTGCGTAAAGACCGCAAAGCTGTACGTAAAGGCATGGCTGCCATCACTACTTTCGAGGGTATCACCGGCTCGATGAAGTTCGACGAGCAGGGCGACCCCGTCAAGTGTGCTGTTGTGGTTAAAATCAGTCAGACGGGCCAATTTGAATTCACCAAGTCGGTCTGCCCCTGATTAGTGAAATCACTGGTTGATCAGAAAACCATATTGAGGTACAACATGACAGGCTGGAACATGGTTCTAGCCTGTCTTTTGCTCTCTTAACGCCACACAGGATTTGTCCCTAGTGCTCGTAGCCATCTTTCAAAACATCATCAACGCCCTGCAATGGGGAAGCTTCTATGCCCTGATCGCCCTTGGTTACACCTTGGTCTACGGCGTGCTGACCTTGATCAACTTTGCCCATGGCGACATTTTTATGGTCGGTGCTTATATCGCCTTCTTTGTGGCGACGTTCTTTCTCACTACAGTCGGGGTTCCTGGCTGGGTGGCCCTGGCATTGACGATTCCTCTCACGATGATCCTGACCTCTATGGTCGGTGTTGCTCTGGAACGGGTTGCTTATCGACCACTGCGACGTAAGGGCGCTAATCGCCTCTATGTCGTTATTACCGCCCTGATGTGCGGCCTGATCCTTCAGAACGCCAACCTGGCCCTGCTCGGCGCCAGCCGTAAGGCTTTCCCATCGATGATTACCGAGCATGTCTACAATGTCGGCGGTGTCATCTTCACCGACCTCAAGATAGCCGTTATTGTGACGACCATTCTGTCTTTTTTTGCACTGCAAAAAATCGTTACGAAAACCAAGGTTGGCATGGCAATGCGGGCAATTTCCTACGACAAGTTCGCTGTGCCTTTGATGGGCGTCCCGATAGACAACATCATCGTCGTTACCTTTGTACTGGGATCGGGCATGGCGGGTCTGGCCGGTATTCTATTTGCCATGTCCTACCCGATTTTGGATCCCTATATGGGGGCGCTGATTGGCTGGAAAGCCTTTATTGCCGCCGTGGTCGGCGGTATTGGTGATATCCGCGGGGCTTTTCTCGGCGGCTTCCTGCTCGGTGCCGTGGAGATCATGGTGGTGGCTTTTTTTCCGTCGACCTTCCGGGATTTGATCGCTTTTACTGTGTTACTGGTCATCCTGGCCTTCCGCCCAACGGGACTCTTCGGCGTGGCCAAAACAACCAAGATTTAAACTAAAAACCGCTTTAACGCAAAGACGCAAAGGAGTATTTGAAAACACAAAGAAAATCCAAGAGCAAAAGGTTTAAAACCCTTCAACCCTTGCGACTTGTCTCAATTCTTTGCGCCTTTGCGTTACGCTTTCGCTTTTTCAAACAGTTGGAACATGATCAATATATAATTTATGTTTAGACGTTATTCCATACAATTGATACTGGTCGTCGGTGGTGGCCTGTTGACCTACGTGGCTTATGAGGAGCTTTTAAACCTGTACACTCTCTCGGTGCTGATGTTCATGGGAGTCAACATAATCCTCTCCACCAGTCTCAACCTGGTCAATGGCAACATGGGTGAATTTTCCTGCGGGCACGCCGGTTTCATGTGTGTCGGTGCCTATGTTTCCTCGATACTCGGCGTCTGGCTGTTTACCAAAGACAAGGTCTTTGGCGCGCCTATCCTCGACCCTGAATGGGCCCTCTATGCCTTCCCCTTTATAATACTGGCCGGCGGTGTTGCCGCCGCCTTGGCTGGCCTGCTGGTCGCCATCCCGTCTTACAAGACCCGTGGTGACTACCTTGCGATTATTACCATTGCCGCCAACTACATCGTCATCAGCGCCATTGAAAATATTGGTTCGATAGGTGGATCTCGGGGTTTTATGGGCATGAAGAAAGTGGTCAACGCCATGGGAGATGTTGTCGACCTGCCCTGGATGCCGATCTGGGTCTTTATCTTTACCATTTTCTGTGTCTGGATAATCCGCCGCTATGTCTCGTCGACCTTTGGCAAAGGGGTCAATGCCATCTGTCAGGACGAAGTCGCGGCAGAGATCATGAGCGTCAACACCAATAAGATCAAGACAGTCACCTTCATGCTTTCCTCTGGTCTGGCCGGGATTGGCGGCGGCCTCTTTGCTTACATCATCGGTTACGTCAACCCTGGTTCCTTCAACATCCTTAAGTCGACCGAGGTCCTGGTGATGGTTTATCTGGGCGGCATGGCTTCGTTGAGTGGTGCGGTCCTTTCGGCAGTCATATTTACCATTATGCTGGAAGCTCTGCGCCCCTTACAGATCATCAAGTGGGTGGTTATTCCGCTACTGCTGATCATTGTTATGCAATTTCGCCCTGAGGGCATCATGGGTAACAAAGAATTATCAGATATTTTCCCCTGGATGAAGCGTTTTTACAGGTTCAAATAAAATGGAACTCAAGAATATTTTTAACGCTGAGACGCAAAGAAAAATCTTTGATCAATATCAGTGGCGTTCTCATCGGCTTTGCGCCTTAGCGTTAAGATCCTTTTGGGTTTTTTGAAAAATCATGAATAATAGTAACTTAAAACCAGATGTTCAGCCGGTTCTGGAGATCAGAAACCTTATTCAGCAATTCGGTGGACTGAAGGCGGTTTCCGACTTCAACGTGTGCCTGGAGCCAGGGGGATTAATCGGCCTGATTGGTCCTAACGGTGCCGGCAAGACCACTGTTTTCAACCTGGTAAGCGGTTTCTATCAACCGACCAGCGGTGAAATCCTGATCAATGGTGTCAATACAGCTGGTTTGAAACCACATCAAGTTACAGGACTGGGCGTGGCGAGAACCTTTCAGAACATCCGTTTATGGAATGATATGTCGGTACTCGATAACATTCGGGTCGCGCAGCATGGCAAACTGCCATACGGCTTCTTTCATGCAATTGCCCGCAGCGGCCGCTACCAGTCGTGTGAACGTCAGATTGAAGAGGATGCCCGCGAGTTGCTGGAAATCTTTGTTCTACAGGATTTTGCCGACGAGTTCCCCAAGAATCTTCCTTACGGCACTCAGCGCAAACTGGAGATCGCCAGGGCACTCTCCAGCAAACCAAGCCTGCTGCTGCTCGATGAACCTGCCGCTGGCTTGAATTCGGCGGATGTTAAAGAGCTGATCCGCCTGATACGCTGGATTCATGAACAATTTGACGTCACCATATGGATGATTGAACACCATATGGATGTTATGATGGAGCTCTGCACCTATATCAAGGTCATCGACTTTGGCGAGACTATTGCCGAAGGCGTTCCGGTAGAGATTCGCAACCACCCGGCTGTCATCACCGCATACCTGGGAGATGATAATATCTGATGCTGTTATCCGTCGAAAACCTTGAAGTCAAGTATGGCAACATCCAGCCTCTGCATGGCATCAGCTTTCATGTCAACGAGGGTGAAATTGTAACACTGATCGGTGCCAACGGTGCTGGTAAAACCACCAGCCTGCACAGCATCTGTCGTCTGGCTCCACCAGAGGCACCACGAGTCATTGCAGGCGACATTAAATTCCGTGGCGAATCAATCCTGAAAACCAGCCCCAGTGATGTCGTTAAAAACCTTAAGATGGCACTAGTCCCAGAGGGTCGCCACATCTTTGGCAATCTTACCGTCATGGAAAATCTGGAGCTGGCCACCTATTCCCGAGAAAAAGGTGCCGATCTCAAACAGGAATATCAGCGAATTTTCGACCTTTTCCCACGCCTCCACGAACGCCGCCAGCAACGCAGCGAATCCCTTTCCGGTGGCGAGCAACAAATGCTGGCCGTCGGTCGGGCCCTGATGACCGGCTGTACTTTCCTGCTCCTCGACGAGCCGTCCATGGGGCTGGCCCCACGTCTCAAATACGACCTCTTCCGAACTCTCAAGAGGCTCAATGAAGAAGGTATGACTATCCTGCTTATCGAGCAGAATGCCAGTCTTGCCCTGCATCTGGCCCACCGTGGTTACGTGCTGGATACCGGAGAAATTGCCGCCGAAGGCACCAGTGACGAATTGCTGGGGAACCCGGATGTCAAAAAAGCTTATCTGGGCGGCTGAACACTCTTTTCCCTCCAAATGCTCCTATATCCTCTTTATCTAGCGAAATAAAAGCCTTTTTAGCAAAACCATATTTGCATCGCCAAAAGTCCACCTTTTTTGTCCCGTAAGTTATATTTTTATCAGTCGACCATCCATAAAACATTTCTCACAATAGTTATTTACTAATTTTACCAAAATTATACTTGACTGCTATAGTATGTTTTTGTATCGTCAACAAAGACACGCATATTACAGTACTTTACAAAAAAGCAAAGGAGCATGCCGTGAGCCAGATATACAAGGACAACTCACTTTCGATTGGACGTACACCTCTGGTGCGTCTTAATCGTGTCGGAGCAGATGGTAAAGCCACAATTCTGGGCAAAATAGAGGGACGCAATCCAGCCTATTCGGTCAAATGTCGCATCGGCGCGTCAATGATCTGGGACGCTGAAGAAAAAGGTTTGCTCAACCCCGGTCGGGAACTGATCGAACCGACCAGCGGCAATACCGGAATCGCTCTCGCCTTTGTTGCGGCTGCACGCGGCATCCCGATCACCTTGACCATGCCGGAAACGATGAGTATGGAGCGTCGCAAGGTACTCAAGGCTTTCGGTGCTAACCTGATTTTAACACCAGGTGCTAAAGGTATGGGTGGCGCTATTGCTGAAGCAGAAGCCATTGCCGCAGGCGACCCGGATCGCTATTTTCTGCCACACCAGTTTAAAAACCCGGCAAATCCAGCCATCCATTTAAAAACCACCGGGCCGGAAATCTGGGATGACACCGATGGCAATGTTGATATTATAGTATCCGGTGTCGGCACCGGCGGTACCATTACCGGGGTATCACAATATTTCAAGAAAGTTCGTGGTAAACAGATCATCTCTGTAGCAGTAGAGCCAGAGGACAGCCCGGTAATAACCCAAGAGCTTGCAGGAGATATCCTGCAGCCTGGGCCACACAAAATCCAAGGGATCGGTGCTGGCTTTATCCCCGACAATCTCGATCTGAACATGGTTGACCGTGTTGAACAGGTTAGCAACGACGAGTCTATTGATTATGCCCTGAGACTTGGCCGCGAAGAAGGGATTATTGCTGGGATCTCCAGCGGTGCTGCAGCCGCTGTTGCGGCAAGGTTAGCAGCACTGCCTGAATTCGAGGGCAAAACTATTGTTGCAATTCTGCCGGATTCAGGCGAGCGTTATCTTTCTAGCATACTTTACGAGGGGATTACTTGAGATCTTTGGAGGTCAGATGAAATCACGCAAGTATTCCCAAGAAACCCACTTGGTCCAGCTCGGCGTAGGTGTCGATGAACGGACCGGGGCGATCAGCCCTCCGATTCACCTGAGTGCAACTTACCGCCATCCAGGAGTTGGAGAATCGACCGGTTATGACTACACCCGCTCGATAAACCCGACTAGAGAGATCCTTGAGAAAGGGCTGGCAGAACTTGAGGGCGGTGCTCGCGGGCTGGCCTTTTCCTCTGGAATGGCTGCTTTGACCACCTTCTTCCTGCACTTCTCCAAGGGTGATCATCTAGTTGTCAGCGAGGACCTCTACGGCGGCACCTATCGTGTTCTCGACCAGATTTTTGCCAATTTCGGACTCACCGTTACCTATGTCGACACAACTGATACAGCAGCTGTCGCAAAAGCCATTGCCGAGCATACCAAGGCCCTGCTGGTCGAGACTCCGGGTAATCCTCTGCTCGGCATCGCTGATCTTGCAGCACTTGGTAAACTCTGTCGCGAGCGCAAACTGCTCTTTGCCGTTGATAACACTTTTTTGAGCCCGATACTGCAACGGCCCTTTGAATTTGGGGCCGACGTTGTCATATACAGTGCAACCAAATACCTTGGTGGCCACAATGATCTCTGTGCCGGTGTCCTGGTAGCCCGTGAAGAAGCTCTCGGTGATCGGCTTTATTTCCTGCAAAACTCAACCGGAGGCATTCTACCACCACTTGACTGCTGGCTGCTGCTACGCAGCCTCAAAACCCTGTCATTACGCATCGAACGG
>Ga0256834_1000286_pt1 | contig 37284 bp, 32 predicted proteins | sample 4281140metaG_FD_190536 | JGI IMG/M metagenome (GOLD analysis project Ga0256834, IMG submission 190536) | Hydrothermal vent microbial communities from East Pacific Rise, Pacific Ocean - 4281-140 | ecosystem: Environmental > Aquatic > Marine > Hydrothermal vents | place: Pacific Ocean: East...
AATTGCGAACCCTAATTGCTCAACTATTCAAATGGTGTTGGCACTCGCTCCATTACACCAAGCGTATAAAGTTAAACGAGTGGTGGTTTCTACTTATCAATCGGTAACTGGTACAGGTAAAGCTGCTGTTGACCAAATGAATAATGAACGCCAAGGGATTAAAGGCGAAATGGTGTACCCATACCCAATTGATAAAAATGTAATTCCTCATATTGATGTATTTATGGAAAATGATTACACCAAAGAGGAAATGAAAATGGTAAATGAAACCAAGAAAATTTTTGGTGATGACTCAGTGTTGGTAACGGCCACTGCCGTTCGTTTACCAGTAGTTGGAGGGCATGCAGAAGCCGTAAATGTGGAATTTGAAAGCGATTTTGAGATTGCTAAAGTGAAGGAGCTGTTAGCTGATACCAGTGGGATTATTGTACAAGACAACCCTGCCAATAACGAATACCCGATGCCGTTATATGCACATGGTAAAGATGAGGTTTTTGTAGGCCGTATTCGTAGAGATGAAACACAGCCAAACACTTTAAATATGTGGATAGTGGCTGATAATCTTAGAAAAGGTGCTGCTACAAATGCAGTTCAAATAGCAGAACACTTAATTGCCAACTTATTGGTTCATGCTTAGTAAACTGCTGCTACCTCAAGTAGTAGAATTTATTAAAGAGCAGGAAAAGAGTACGCTCAAACCCACTGATTTTGATCGTCTTCTGTTTAATAAGTCGAAATATCCTCATATTCCAATGGAATTGGTGGTCGATCAATTGAGAGCACGACAAAAAGCAAAAATAAAGCTTCCACAATGGTTTAATACAGAAGGGGTGATTTTTCCTCCTTTGTTATCGATGGAGCAATGCTCTTCTGAGCTTGCCGCTAAATACAAGTCGAGCCTTGTGCAAGGAGGGTTAGCGATTGATTTAACAGGAGGGGCGGGGGTAGATACTTATTATCTGTCCAAAAAATTTCAACGAGTTATCTATGTTGATTTTAATAAAGATTTAGCAGAAATAGCCGCTCATAATTTTAAAATACTAGGAGTAGAAAACATTGAGGTATTTAATGGGAAGAGCGAGGACTTTATCTCTCAATTTAGTAATAAAGTAGATTTAATTTATATTGACCCCGCTCGTAGAGATCAGCACAAAAAGTTGTTTCTTTTAGAGGATTGTTCCCCTAATATTCTTTCGCTACAAGTTGTTTTACTACAAAAAGCGACTAAAGTTATTGTTAAGGCTTCCCCAATGTTAGATATTGCTAAAGGAATTGTACAGCTACAGAATGTTTCAGAAGTACAAGTGGTTGGCATAAAAAATGAAGTTAAAGAACTTCTTTTTATTCAAGAGCAAAAAGTTTTTGAGCATATTGCTATCACAAGTATTGATTTGGGTCTCCATTATAAATTTACTGCAAATTATATATCTAACGTAGAAGTTCCCTTGTCAAGTATTTCTTCTTTTTTGTACGAGCCTAATGCTACTATTTTAAAATCTGGCAAATCGGACGAGCTAGCAACTAAGTTCAACCTTTCAAAATTGAATAGGAATACAAATCTTTATACTTCATTACAACTGAATAAAAAGTTTTTGGGGCGAAAGTTTCTGGTTGAAAAGGTGTTAAAATATGATAAAAGAGAAGTTCGATTACACCTAGCATCGAATCAAGCAAATATTGCCATTCGAAATTTTCCTGATACGGCTGAGGTCGTTCGAAAAAGACTTGGACTAAAACAAGGAGGAACAACCTATCTTTTTGGTGTTAGAGACAACAAAAATTTCCCCAAAATTGTAATTTGTAGTAAAATTTAACTTGATATTATTCAATTTTCATTGGAGGAGAAGTATTATTGCAAATGGTTACCACTTAAATGCGTTAACCACCTATTAAAGAGGCTTGTTAAAACTCTTTTTTCTATTTAGTTATGATGATCTACATATTATTTGTGGTCGGCTTCGTTATTTTAATTAAAGGAGCTGATTTGTTGGTTGACGGGGCTTCCTCTATTGGGAAAAGGCTCAATTTATCTAATATTATTATCGGGCTTACCATTGTTTCTTTTGGTACCTCTTTGCCCGAGCTTTTGGTAAATCTAGTGGCTAGTTTTAGCGGTAGCTCGCAATTAGCTATTGGTAATGTATTGGGTAGTAATATTGCCAATATATTATTAATTCTAGGTATTGCTGCTATAATAAGGCCTCTTCCTATTACAAAAAACACCTATTTTAGCGAAATACCCTTTTCGTTAATTGCTACCCTTTTGGTTGGGTTTTTAGCCAATGCAACCATTTTTAATGAGGCAGATCCAGCCGATGGCTTGCTTATATCTCGATATGATGGGATTGTTCTCCTCTTTTTCTTTTTTATGTTTTTGGCCTATGTGTATGTAGTTGCAAGGCAAAATAAGGAAGAAATTAGCGAAACTTCTGATATTGTTGTGATGTCAACAGGCAAATCGGTTATTTATATATTAATTGGAATGGTTGGATTGTTTTTTGGCGGACAGTGGGTGGTAGATGGTGCTATTCATTTAGCAACCATATTTGGTATGAGCCAGTCATTTATAGGGCTAACAATTGTGGCCATAGGTACTTCCTTGCCAGAACTTGTTACCTCTATTATTGCAGTACGCAAAAACAATACAGACATTGCCGTGGGTAATGCTGTGGGGTCTAATATTTTTAATTTATTATGGATTTTAGGGCTTAGTGCCACTATAAAACCCTTGGCTTTTGAAGTGGTGAGTAACTCCGATATTTTTATGATTATTATCGCAAGTACCATGCTTATATTGGCTGTTATTGTTGGTAAACGAACGATTATTAGCCGATGGGAAGGCTTTTGGTTCTTTTTAGCCTATGTTGGGTATATGGTATTCTTGGTAATAAGAGGCTAATAATTTAGATTATCTTGTTTTTTGCATTTTGATTAAATGTGGACGAACGTGTACCAAAAATTAATAAACATTCTGAGTAAAAAAATACAGCAGAAACACCTGAATTTTTGCCATAAGAAAATATTCACTACAGGTCTAAAATACCTTATACTTCGATTTAGTAAGAATGTCTTTGGCACTTGGGTTGGCCATTAGCTCTTGCAAACTCACAGAAGGGTTATTTTTCATATAGGTGTTGGTAATATCCCAACCTACCCAAGAGCCTACTCTTCCTGGGCACTTCTCCCCAATTTCTGCAACGTTGGGTCGTTCATCCATATATTTTTGCTTATCGAAATGATTGGTGTTATACAGCAGTTCGTTATTGAGGAAATGATACCAAATAACATCTTTGTTTTCTTCTACATCAATAAGCTCTTGGCCACTATACCAAACCAATAAAGAGTCGGGAGCGCAAGGCATCATTTGCTTAGCAAAGTAGAATTTTTTGCCGTAATAAATCATATCAGCTAACATGGTTTGGTCACTGGGGTCTTCTTTTAAAAAGTTGTTGGCATATAAAAGCATTACTGCTGGCACAATGTAGGCTTTGTCATAGCGAGGCAAAATATACTGAGGCACACCCGGAGGTTGATATTTAGCCCCTTTGCCCAAATAATATTCGAGTCCAATAATTATCTGGTCTTTCCCCACATACATTTCGCTACTGCCGAAACCAGTAATCATCGTTTTTATTTGTGGTGCCACAAAGCTTGGGTAATAATGTTTTATATAGCTGAAGGCTTCTTCAAACTCCTGTTGCAAATCACTAAAATCTCCATAAGCTGCAATGGTTTCGTTATACAGCGTATCTACATAAGGATTTTTAATTCGTTTGTAAAGTTCCATTGCTAAAATGGAATCAGAAGGGTATTGTTGGCGACCTAAAAACTCATCGGCCATCACAGGGTGGGAAGTGATAAAAAACTCTACTTCTTGCACAGAGCTTAAACTGAATAACTCTTCCTCTAATCGCTCTATATTAACACTTACCTTATCGGCTTCCTCTAGTTCCGGAGCTTCAATACAGTTGCTATCTGGGGTGCAAGCCAAGCCAAAGGCTAATAGAATTAAGACGGAATAGTTTTTCATAATTCTGTAAAAGTATATTAGAGGAATGTCATTCTGAATTATTTTAGAAACTATGTAAATGTTTAGAAACCCTGAAACAAGTTCTGGAATGTTTGAAAAAAGCTTGAAAAGTAGCACGTCATTCTGAACGAAGTGAAGAATCTCTATGATCAATGCATTAAAGATATGAGATTCTTCACTTCGTTCAGAATGACGTTAGTGTATTTTAGGCCACTAGTCAAAGTTTTTTTACTCCAACTTAATTTCTTCCTTCATCGAATTTAAGAACTGATATTCTGTAACTGCTAACGAAGAATCTTCGATAATTTTTACCCACTTACCAAATTTTCTCCACCAGCTAAAACGGATAGAAAAAATACCTTTAGTAAAATAGCTATATAAATAAGGGTGAAGCACCAATGATAATCCTTGCTCATTCTGGTTTTCCAGTAAATTTGCGAGTGCATCTTCAATTTGGTCAGAAATATTAATGGACGCAGTGATGGTACCTGTACCGTTACACGTTGGGCAACTTTCAGCGGTTTTAATATCTACTTCTGGTCGTACCCTTTGACGGGTAATTTGCATCAACCCAAATTTAGAAAGAGGCAAAATGGTGTATTTGGATCGGTCTCCATCCATTTCTTCTTTCATTTTTTGTTGAAGCAACCTTCGGTTTTCAACCCTACGTAAATCGATAAAATCAACCACGATAATACCGCCCATATCGCGCAGGCGTAGTTGACGTGCTACTTCTGCCGCAGCTTCCAAATTTACTGCAAGGGCAGTAGCTTCCTGGTCAACCTCACGGTTGCTCTTATTGCCACTATTAACATCAATTACGTGTAGCGCTTCGGTGTGTTCAATTATTAAATAACCACCGCCTTTAATGCTTACCGATCGGCCAAACATGAGCTTAATCTGCTTCTCTAACCCAAGTGATTCAAAAAGTTTGACCTTTCCATTATAGTATTTTACAATGCCTTCTTTGTTGGGGGCAATTTGCCTGATATATGTTTGAATTTCATCAAACATACCCTTATCGTCCACCGTAATTTTATCGAAACTCTCGTTTAAAACGTCTCTTAAAATAGAAGAAGTCTTACTGATTTCGCTTACAATTACATCACGTGGTTTAGCGGTTTTTAGCAGTTCCATTCCCGCTTTCCACTTTTGTACCAAAATATCAAGGTCGGTGTGGAGGTCGGCAACAGATTTACCTTCGGCAACGGTTCTAATAATTACCCCAAAATTTTCGGGCGTAATCGAGTTCATTAAGCGCATTAAGCGTTTTCGCTCATCGCTATTGCTAATTTTTTTAGATATGCTTACTGCCTTCGAAAAGGGAACAAGCACAATGTATCTTCCTGCTAGTGATAGCTCACAGGAGAGTCGGGGGCCTTTGGTAGATATAGGTTCTTTTACAACCTGAACAAGGATTTTTTGGTTTCGTGTTAAAACCTCAGAAATTTTACCGTGTTTATTAATGTCGGGTAAGATTTTGAAACCGCCCAATTCGGGCTTTGCATTTCTACTCTGAACCTGTTTTGTGTACTTGTTTAACGATTGTACTTTAGGTCCTAAATCGAGGTAATGAAGAAACGCATCTTTTTCGTAACCAACATCAATGAAAGCGGCATTTAATCCCGCAACCACTTTTTTTACAGTTCCTAAGTATATTTCACCTACTGTAAATTGACGACTGTCGTCTTCTCGATGGTATTCTAATAATCCTTTGTCCTTTAATAAGGCAATCCGACTTCCAGTTTGAGTAGCACTAATTACTAACTCATTACTCAAAATAATAGTCGTTTATGTTAATTTTATTAAACCAATAAACGCTCTGCAGTACAGCCCAAAGGGTTAGCTACAGAGCGAATACGTTTGTAGCAAATTGCTACGATACTCTACTTCTTCTTATGTCTGTTTTTTCTTAAACGCTTTTTACGTTTGTGAGTAGAAATCTTATGTCTTTTTCTTTTTTTACCGCAAGGCATAATTTTGTTGTTTTCTGCTGATGGTTCATCGTGAAACACCAACTGTTGTTTATAATTTATTTAATTTCATTCAGATAATCATCCACATTGGCTTCTACCTCTGCAGGGATTTCTAATAGTTTCAATCTTTCAAAAAGCATTTTGCCCTCTTTGGTATTGCCTGTTTTTATATTGGCAATGGCCAAATAATACATTCCATTTATGTGAGTGCTGTCTGATTGAACCAATTTGCTTAAATACTCAGCAGCTTTTTCAAAATTATTGCCTTGAAAAAAGTGAATACCTAAGTTATATAAGGCTTCTTGGTTAGCAGCATCAACAGTTAATATTTCTTGGAGTAATTGAGTAGCTTTATGTGCTTTATTATACGAATAATAAAGGTTGGCCAGAGCCAATTTTCCTTTTTCTGATAATGAAATGGGTTCAACTTTCTCTAAACAAGCGATGGCTTTCAAGGCCATTTGCTGTTCTTCTTGTTCTCCAGAAGCGTTTTTAAATGCTTTATAATACATCAATCCGGCACTTTTCCAATTTTCCTCGTTCGGAAAACGGTTGGCAATCAGCTCTTTATAGCTAGCTGCACTATCGTACTGCCCTGCTTTAACATAGGAGGACGATAACCGGAGCGCAAAGTTAGAATAATTTTCGGAATTTGTTGATACAAACAAACTGTCTTTTAGCAATTTAATGCTTCCTATTTCTGGTGTTGCTTGATTAGCAAGGGCAATTTCATGCTCATTGACAGACTCAAAATGTTTATCTACAAACCAATAGGTATCAAAAAATAGAATAACGGCAGCAATGCTTGCAGTTATTAGTATCGCTTTAAACCAAATACGCATCTAATAGAAAAATTTAGGCTGCAAAGATAGGAGAATTTGAGATTGTGAATAATACGTGTTTAGGCTTAGATTGAAACAAGTGATAATGGCATCTATTTCCATACAATATTTTGAGTTGTTGCGGATAAGCTATCCTTATTAGATTTAATTGCTAATATGGTAAACTCGTGTGTTTTGCTGAGTGGAGGTGTTCCAAACTTTAAATTTATTTCACCAACATCATTTGGAAAAAAATTCATTTCAGATAAAGTTTTTGAATAAACTGATCCATTTATAGCTCCTGTATTTGATCTGGTTATTGTTTCATATAGTACAATATCATTTAAAAGGCTTCCTGCAGGGTGTTCGCTATCCCAATCGTTATTGCTTACTACTTGAATATTAGTGATATAATATTTTCTTCCAAGTTCCCCATTTTCCGTACATTTTTCAATCGCCAAGGATGATGTAAAAAAACCAATATTTAATTTGGCAACATTTTCAATAAGCGATTCATTTATACTCATCACAAAAGGTTGGTTCGTGATGATTGTCTCGTTTTGATATTCTAAAGAAATACCTTTAAAATCATAATAAGGATAAGGAACTTCGGGGCAGTTTAAACAGCCAACTAATGTTCCAATTATACTATAAACTAAAATTACGAAGCCTCCTTTTTTCACTTTGTTAAAATTTGAGAAGAGTACTAATTAAACGAAATAAATCCTAAGATAATATAAATTCAAGGACAAGCATGTAATACCCTTATGAACCAGTGTTAAGTCAAAGCTTGGTTCGGCTAAAGTATGCTTGACTTGACACTAGGGCTTTTATCAAACAGCCGCTTAATATCCTGCCTTAGTAAATTAGAGAGTGTTTTATATAGTTCAGGGCTATAATCGAATAGTTTGTGTGGTTGCTCAAAGTATAGCTCAATGCTTACCGCAAAAAACTCATCTTCGTTTACCGAAGCATATTGCCTGTAAATAGTTTCTCCTCCCTGCCCGTCTGGCAGGCGGGCATTTTTAATCTTGCTCATTTCGGCCTTGGCTAAGGCTTGCCATTTCTCCAATTCTGCTCTGTCGAAAAAGGCATATTCTTCATTTTGAATTAGGTTTTCGAGCTTTAAGGCATGCGCCATTTCGTGCAGGCCTAAATTCATACCATCAGTGGGGTTGGCAAAACCCTCTACAAAATGTTGCCAACTAAGTACAATGGATTTGTAACGGGGGTTAACCTCTCCTTTATGATATTGCCGGTTAATGGTGGAGTAATAATCATTGGGATAAATAAGTATTTTATCGAAATGCTTGAGCGTAATATCAGGTAGCCCGAAAGTTAGCTGCACTGCCGTGGCAGAAATTAAGGCTTTCATTTCATCCGTTACCTCGTCTATATTTCTAGGGATAAATTCCTTGGTGAGAAGAAAATAGTTAACCTTTTGTTCAAATATAACTTTGCTTTTATCGGGCAGTTTTTGGTAGAACCTGTTATACTTTTCAATAGGCTCTTTATAATGAATGTGAAGTGCTCTTTTTGATCTCCACTTTACTAAAAGCCCGTCTAACCCATAAAACTTATGAGCCAGAATAACTACTGACACAATTATAAAAACATAAAAAATCACCACGCTGGGCAATTAGTTTTTACGTAAAAGCTCCGTTAGCGAAGTGCTTTTTTCAAGCGTTACTCTAACCTCTCCTATAGCTACCCTCACTTGCTCCATACTGTCACGGTCTCGAATGGTTACTGTATTATCTTCCAACGTTTGGTGGTCAATTGTAACGCAGTATGGTGTGCCAATGGCATCTTGTCTGCGGTAACGCTTGCCAATGGCATCTTTTTCATCGTATTGAGCTGTGAAATCAAATTTTAACTCATCGATTAGCTCACGTGCTTTTTCGGGCAAACCATCTTTTTTGGTTAATGGCAATACCGCTACTTTAGTTGGTGCTAAAGCAGGAGGAATGTTCAGTACTATCCGTTCTGACCCATCTTCCAAGGTTTCTTCATTATAAGCTGCTGAAAGCACGGCCAAAAACATTCGATCGAGACCAATAGATGTTTCTACCACAAAAGGCACATAGTTTTTGTTTTCTTGCGGATCGAAGAATTGTAATTTTTTACCAGAATGGTTTTCGTGGGCGGTTAAATCAAAATCGGTTCTTGAGTGAATACCTTCCAGCTCTTTAAATCCCATAGGAAAATCATATTCAATATCGGCCGCAGCATTGGCGTAATGCGCCAAGTTTAAATGATTGTGAAAACGGTAGCTGTTTTCGCCTAAGCCAAGAGCCTTATGCCATTTCATTCGTTTTTCTTTCCATTTTTCGTACCAGTCGAGTTCATCACCTGGTTTTACAAAAAACTGCATTTCCATTTGCTCAAACTCACGCATTCTAAAAATAAACTGGCGGGCAATAATTTCGTTTCTAAAGGCTTTGCCAATTTGGGCAATCCCAAATGGCAGTTTCATTCTTGCAGATTTTTGCACGTTTAAATAGTTTACAAAAATACCTTGTGCTGTTTCCGGGCGTAAGTAAATGGTGCTGGCCTCTCCGGCAACTGAGCCCAGCTCAGTAGAAAACATAAGATTAAATTGCCTTACATCAGTCCAGTTTTTAGAACCAGAAACAGGACAGGAAATGTCTAAATCTTCAATAAGTGTTTTAAAGTCGTCATAGTTTTGGGTGTCAATTGCCTCTTGCATTCGTTTTTCAATACTGGCAATTTTCTCTTTATAGCCAACCACTCTTGGGTTGGTAGAAACAAATTCTTCTTTGTTAAAGGCATCACCAAAACGCTTAGCGGCCTTCGCTACTTCTTTGTTTATTTTACCTTCAATTTTGGCAATATGGTCTTCTACCAATACATCGGCACGGTATCGTTTTTTAGAATCCTTATTATCAATTAACGGGTCGTTAAAGGCATCTACATGGCCTGAGGCTTTCCAAGTAGTGGGGTGCATAAAAATAGCGGAATCAATGCCCACAATATTCTCATTCATTTGCACCATCGATTTCCACCAATATTGCTTAATGTTATTCTTAAGCTCAACCCCATTTTGACCGTAATCGTACGTGGCAGCAAGCCCATCGTAAATTTCACTTGAAGGAAAAATAAAGCCGTACTCTTTAGAATGCGAGACGATTTTTTTCAAAAGGTTATCATCATTTTTTGCCATAGGCGGCAAAGTTAGTTATTTGTAAAAAGTTATCGGTTATTAGTAGCCAAACTTTAGTGAAACTATGAATCAACTGGAGACTCCTTGACAAAAAGTGGAGATATTTTGAAGTTGCAGGGCATATAATTAGTATGTCACCTGCTAACTTAGATTTTTTAATATCCAAATTTAAGTGAGACCTCTGCTAAACTTTTCTTAGAGCCTACCATCGTTAGTGTATCGCCTGCTCTAAGGCGGGTATAACCGTGGGATATTATTAAATTGCCCCTTCGTTTTACAGATAGGATAATAACATCCGCAGGCAACCTTAAATTACGAATAAGTAAACCTTGGATATCGGTATTGAGCACCTGAACATCCACAGTATCCTGATCGCTTTCCATACCAAGTAGTAAGGAAGCTGCTTGCGGGGAACGCACAAAGTGATCGAGCAGAGAAACAATGGCAGTGGATGGATCTACAATAAGGGCTCCTAAATCGTGAAATTTGTTAAAGTTATGTCTGTTATTTAACCGAACCACCACATCACTTGTGCCAATATGTTCATAAATGAGGTTACATAAAATTAAATTTTCTTCATCGGTTAACATTAACACTACCGCTTCAGAGAGCTTAGTGTCTAGATTATTGAGTGTTTCCAAACTAAGGTCAGAAATATGAAAGATGTCAAGATCTTCGTATTCATCTTTATTAATGTCGTGCTTTAAAGTGGCCATTTTAACTTCCCATCCTGATTCGATGAGTTGCCTTGCGAGTGCTACCGACTGAGGTTCGAAGCCGAAAATTATGGCATCTTTAATACCATCAAAGGCTGGTGTATCTGCTCTGGTATGCCCTTCTTTTACTTTATTAATAGACCATTTAAAGAGTGGAGGCCCTACTATTTGGTTCACTACAATAACGGCAATTACAATGGTTGAAAACTGAACACCCCACTCAGGGAATGTGTTTGTTACTATTGTTGCAAGGCCGAGACCAACACCTGCTTGTGTAACATAAGGCATCCAGGCCAAACGCTTAAACAAAGGAGAATCGCCAGAGAGGGCTCCACCTATATATCCTCCTATCATTAATGAAATTAACCGAATAATAAATAGCATAAAGGCGATCCCTGCCACTTCCGAAAGCATATCTAATTGCAAGCTGGCTCCTGCTAATAAGAAAAAAGGAACATAAATGTATTTTCCTGACCGTTCTAAAATTCTTAGAAACTCTGGCCTGTATTTACTATAGTTGGTAACCCAGAAGCTGGCAATTATACACACTAACAAAGGTTCGATACTAATGCTGTGCTGGAAAAGGCCAAATGTATAATCATCTAACCAATAATGGAGGGCATACATCAGATAACCTCCTGTTAGGATTATCCATGCTTTATAAATTTGCTTCCAATTGGTTTGCAGAACTTTCGTAAGAAAAAACCCCAATAGAAAACCTGTAATAATACTTGCAACTAATTCTAATAGGAGAATTCCTGCAAAGCCCAAACTAAGTTGCGTGTCTTCAAATAGAGCAATTGAAACCTCTAAACAAAAAGAAAAGAGAAGTATTACAAAGACATCTTTAAGTACAGTAACACCAATAGCCGTTTGTACAAAGGGCCCTTTTGCACGCATTTCGTTTACAACAGCAATGGCTGAAGCAGGAGACCGAGCCACAAAAATAACAGCAAACAAAGAAGAAGCGGCTAAACGGAGTGTGACAGAAAACTCCTGCATAAAAGGAATGAAACCAGATAGGAAGAAAACAGCCATTCCACTAATGAAAAAAGTTACTACCAGTTGGCTAATGGTCATCCATTTGATACTATCAATACGGCTACGCATTTCACGTAGGTAGAGCTCGGCACTAGCGGCAAAGGCAATATACGCAAGAGCAAAATCATTAATAAACCCTAAATGACCTATAGATGAAGCAGTAATTAGATTGATAATAAAAGGGCCGGTTAAAATTCCAGTAATTAACAACCCTGTTATTAAAGGAAGCTTGATTTTTCTAAAATAACCCGCAATTTGAGCCGCAGACATGGCGACTACACCAAAACCAATAATTGCTACTAAAATTGCTACATTCTGATTCATAGAAGGGTTTTATGACTCTAAACTTTAAGATAGTAAATTTTTGTTAGTTGTTCTTAATAATGCAGATTAGAATACCATTAGAATATTTATAACCCGAGGTTAAATGGCAATGTGGTTATAGCAAATTAGTGTTTGCTATAACCCTTTTACAAGATCCGCAATAATTTCCTTTAAAGGTCGAATAGATTTTACCGATTCAATGGCTGGGCCGGCTACCCATACATTTTGGTAAGTGGCGCTAAAAGCTGCTTTTTCAATCTTTTTCATGCCGTTGTACATAATAAGCATTTTAACATACTTTTTGAGCCATTTATTTTTTTTAAGAAGCCACTCTAAAAAGTTTTTCTTGGTACCAACTTGCTGAACATAAGGAGTGTTGATAACTGTAATGGCGGTACCAGAAATTTTGGTTGATAGAATGATGTCTTTTTCACCATAATCGACCATTGCCTGTTTGTAATCCTGGCCAATGGGAGCTTCATCGCAAGCAATAAAAATGGTGCCTACTTGTACCCCTGCAGCACCAAGCTTCATAGCCTCTTTTATATCAGCACTTTTTGCAACACCACCAGCGGAAATAATAGGAATGGAACAGTTATTGGTTAATTCTTTAAGAAGGTCTTCGGGAGATGTTCCTCCACAATGGCCTCCAGCCCGGTTATTAACAGCAACAATTCCATCTGCGCCAAGTTCTTCCACTTTCTTGGCAAATTTTAAATCAATCACATCGCAAAATACTTTGATGCCGATTTTATGGGCCTGTTCAATTACTTCTCTAGGGCTTCCAAGGGAAGTAATGATATAGTCAACCTTTAGTTCGATTAATGTTTTTAGCTGCGATTTATACTTTGGGTTTGATTTGTTAACAATAAGGTTTACACCAAACGGTTTATCACTATGCGCTTTGATTTCTGCTATCGCATCTCTCAACTCTTGGTCAGTTCTGTAATTAAGCGCAGGAAAGGCAGCGGTTACACCAGCATCTAACGCAGCTTTAACCATAGCTGTATTAGAAATTAAAAACATAGGCGCCACAATAACGGGGTACTGTATGCCTAAGAGTTGATTGAGCGTTTGTGGAGTTTTCAAGTAATTGAGGTTAAATAAAAATAATTTTAAAGATAAGTAGATTTACACGACAGAGCTCATAGATTGATTATTTATCCCTTGACTTAAGCTGCGAAAAGTAGTGAACTAAAGAATTTTGATTAGTTGAATTAATTGTTGTGAGTATGGTATTCCCTTTTTGCTCATATCTGGCAATCATGTTCATAACTTCTTCTTTCATGTTAATTTCATCGAAAATAACAGATATAGCTTTAACTTTATTCTTGGCTTCATCATTATGAGAGTTATATAAATCGAGCAGAGAACGTTTGTTACCTGATAATTCCAATGCTTTTGTAATCAAAATGGATTTCTTTTTATTAATAATGTCGCCCCCAATTTGTTTACCAAAGCCATCACCTCCATACAAATCGAGGAGGTCGTCTTGTAATTGAAAAGCCAGGCCAAGATTTACACCTATTTCATACAGTTTATCACTTTCTTCGGTTGGTGCGCCTGCTAGAATGGCTCCCATTTCTAAACTAAATCCTAAAAGCACAGCCGTTTTCTGGCGGATCATTTCTAAATATTCTTCCACAGAAACGGAAGGTAATTTTTCGAAATCCATATCCTTTTGCTGACCTTCGCACACTTCTTGAGCACAGGTGTTGAATTTTTTAAGAATGGTCGGGAGCACATCTGCTGGAGCGTTGCTCAGCAAATCATAAGCTTTCACCATCATTACATCGCCTGATAAAATGGCAATATTGGCATCCCATTTTGTATGCACAGTTTCGTTGCCTCTACGGAGTGGTGCTTCGTCCATTATATCATCATGAACGAGTGTAAAATTGTGAAAAACCTCTAAAGCTAAAATAGGTAGCACTACTTTTTCAACATCTTTTTTATACAATCGATAGGCCAACATTGCCAGCATGGGTCGCACTCTTTTACCTCCAATACTAAGGATATATTTTATTGGATCATAAAGAGTTGCAGGGTCTTTGGGGAGGGCAAGTTCTTTGAGACCAGCGTTAATTTTTTCTAAAAGTTGAGTTAGTTCTTTATTCATACGTTAGCCACAAAGGCAGAAAGAAACAAAGTTACACAAAGAGGTTGGCCGTAAAGGCGCAGAGACGCAAAGTTTTTTATCGGTATTTACTCGAATGCAGCTTTTTGTTTATTTTCTTAGCGTCTTTGCGGTTAATTTTCTTCCACAAACGCTAAATCAATCGTTCTACGATTTATGTTGGTATCAATTACTTCCACTACTACCTTGTCTCCTAAGCTCAGCATCTTCTTATTGCGCTTGCCAATAATGCGATAATTGTCTTCGTCAAACTCGTAAAAATCATCTGTCATTTCACTCATTCGAACCATGCCTTCGCATTTGGTTTCGGTAATTTCTACAAAAATACCCCACTCGGTTAACCCAGTAATTACACCGTTGTAAGGTTTGTCTTCGGCATTTTGCATAAACTCAACCTGCTTATACTTAATGGATGCGCGTTCGGCTTCAGCAGCTCTTTTTTCCATATCAGAACTGTGGAGGCAAAGCTCTTCATATTCGTCTTCACTTACTGATTTACCACCACTTAAATAGTGCTGCAATAATCGGTGCACCATCATATCGGGGTAACGCCTAATGGGCGAAGTAAAGTGTGTATAATGTGTAAATGCTAACCCAAAATGGCCGTTTGGCTCAGTGGTATATTTGGCTTTGGCCATAGAGCGAATGGCTAATGATTGAAGCACATTCTCCTCAGGCTTACCTTCAATTTCTGCTATAAGGTTATTAATGGAATTAGATATCCTATTTCCTTCTACATCTAATTCGTGACCAAAACGTTTGGCAAAGATGGCAAAGGTGTTGATTTTTTCAGGATCTGGGCTATCATGGGTTCTATACACAAAAGTATTCCTTTCTTTTCCTTTGTGGAGGTCGAACACATATTGGGCTACTCGTTTGTTGGCTAGTAGCATAAATTCTTCCACCAGTTTATGTGCATCAACACGCACTTTAGGAACAACCCTTAACGGAGTTCCATCTTCTGTCAGTTCAAACCGAACTTCGGTAGTTTCAAAATTTATAGCACCTCGTTTCGAGCGTTCTTTTTTAAGCGTTTTAGCCAATCGGTTGAGCCCGTTAAGTTCTTTCGCAAAATCTCCTTGTTTAGTTACTATGCCTTCTTGTGCTTCTTCATAGGTAAACCTTCTGTCTGAATGTATGACGGTTCTACCAAACCACTCTTTAACAATTTGTGCATCTTGCGTAAGCTCAAACACAGCCGAAAAGGTGAGTTTATCTTCGTTTGGACGCAAAGAACAAAGTCCGTTCGAAATATGCTCTGGTAGCATCGGTATCGTTCTATCTACCAAATAAACCGAAGTGGCTCGTTTAACAGCCTCTTCTTCTAAGGCAGTTTTAGGGCGTACATAATGGGTTACATCGGCAATATGAATGCCTATTTCCACATTCCCGTTTTTTAAGGGTTTATAAGAAATGGCATCATCAAAGTCTTTGGCATCAAGAGGGTCAATGGTAAAGGTTGTAACAGATCTAAAATCTTTACGCTTTTTTATTTCATCTGCTGGGAGTTTATCGTTTAGCTGGTTTGCTTCGTTTTCAACTTTGTTGGGAAACTCAAATGGCAAACCAAACTCAGCCATAATCGAATGCATTTCTGCCTCATGTTTTCCTGCGGGTCCTAATACCCGAATCACTTCCCCTTCAGGGTTCTGACCATGGCTCGGCCACTTATTAATTTTTACAATTACCTTATCCTTGTGGTTGGCATCCATAACCTTGTTTAATGGTATGAATACATCTATGTGGATTTTGCGGTTATCGGGTACGACAAAGGCATAGCGTGTGGAAAATTCAATTTTGCCCACTAACTCAGATGATTTTCTTGAAATAATCTTTTCTACTTGCCCTTCGGGGCGTTTGCCATGCTTTGTTGAAAACACCATTATTTCTACGGTGTCGCCATCCATGGCTTGTTTCAGCAAATCGGTCTTCACCCACACATCTCCATGGTCGGAGTTGGTTACAACATAGGCAAATCGAGCGTTTACGTGGTCAACGATACCTGTTACAGTTTCTGCTTTTTTAAGACTTTTATAGCTATTTCTTAGCTTCTCTACTTTTCCTTCTCGCGCAAGCATTTCTAAAATCGGTAACACCGAAGCTTTAGAGGATGAATCGCGAATGTTTAATCGTTTGATTAGTTGTTTACTCGAATATGCCTTGCTGATATTACAATCTAGGTAATCAAGGACTTTTGCTTTTATTACTTTAGGGTCAAATTTTCGTTTTCCTCCAATTCGAGGAGCCCTTTTTTTGTTTCGTTTTTTACTCATAATTATTGTTCAAAAATACACAAAACATATCGTCATTCCTGCGAAGGCAGGAATCTGTCTTACTTTGTAAGCGTAGAAGTGTGTGTTGTGTTAAATATTAAATTTTCTTCCATTCCTACAGATTCCCACCTACGTGGGAATGACGTAATGGGGGAGAAGGAATGGCATTGTTAACTAGTGATAATGCTAATTTATTCCACTATATGGATATTCTTTTCATTTATTAATGGTTGGCCTTTGAGTCGTAATAGCAATTGAGCTGTAACAATTACATCTCTGGCACAGTACTCGGCTATTCGTTCTAAGCCTTCTTCATTTTCTTCATAATATACTTGGCTTACCTGGCTGCCGTCAATGTCAGATTTACTAGAGGGTATTTCAAAAATGGCAGCTAACAAATCAAGTGAAGTGTAATTCTTTCTATCTCCAAATTTCCAAAGCTCCATTGTATCAATATGATTCACTTCCCAAGGCTTTTTAGCAGCCGTGTCTAATAATTCTGGGAGTTGGAGGCTATTGACTAATAGCCTTCTAGAGAGATAAGGAAAGTCAAACTCTTTTCCGTTATGACCGCATAGATACGTGGTTTTAGGATTAAACTTACTAAGAACTTCAATAAATTTTTCTAAAAGTTCTTTTTCATTATCGCTGGAGATAGCCCGAACTCTAAAATGCCACTCCTCTTTTTGGTACACATAAAACCCAATGGCAACAACAATTATTTGCCCAAATTCTGCGTAAATACCAGCTCTTTCATGGTACATTTCATCAGGAGTAATTTCGTCTGGGTTTCTTAATGTAAACGCTTTTCTATCCCATTGCTTTTGCAATCGTTCTGATAACTCATCATAAGAAGCGGTACTTCTAATGGTTTCAATATCAATAACTAAGATTTCAGAAAGAGAATAATTCATACGTACAATATATGAATAATTAAGTTGTAATCAAATGGATTATTACTTGCCCAATAAGTTGATAAACTCTTCTGGAGTAATATCAATTTGCCTAAGGATTGCTCTTATTAGCGATCGACCTATATCTCTGCCTTTATGGTGAGGCAAGGTTGTGTATCTGCCATCAGGGTGTCGATAAAAAACATGACTACCTTTCTGCCTTTGAACCTTGAAGCCTAAAGAAAGAAGAAGCTTTTCAAATGTTTTAGAATCAACTAAAGGAAGTTTACTCATACGGCTACAGATATTTGTTGGAAACCAACAAACTCTGCAAGGCTTTTAATCTCTTCAGGTTCAAGCTCTTCGAGGCAAAGTTCAACAACTTCTTTTAAATTTTGATGTAGTTCATCTAATGTTTCAGCCTGAGAGTGGGCTCCAGGAAGATTTGGAACTGTACCAACATAAAGTCCAGTGTCTTTGTCTTTTTCAATCTGTGCTGTAAATTGATAATTCGATTTCATTGTTTTCGATTATAATCAAATATAATCAATCAAAAGGAGTTTACTAACCTATCCGTGCAAAACACCTTGGGAATCAAGCTCTTTTATAAAAGCAACATTTTCTGTCTGAATGCTATCAGGAACAAACGTGAATTTTTTATCGAACAGCTTTTCATTTGCAAAATAGCTTACCCAATATTCATTAAATACCTAATATCCGCAAGACCTGACAGGTTTTTGTTGATAATCACTAAGTTATAGCCATTTTCGGATCACTTAATTGGGTGAAACCTGTCAGGTCTAATCGGCTACAAATCAGAAGATTACAAATATGGTTGCGGATTTTAGGAAATAAGTGAAACACTTCTTCGGTAATCACTTCTATTTGCTGGGTTGAATTAGCTTTGATTTTATCAAACTTATGCCTAAGGATTGAGGTTTCTTCTACTTTTTCTCCCTTTTTATTATAACCTTTGGAGGCTACGATTATATTTTCTAATTCGTAATCATTGGAATTTATCAAATGCACCGTCCAGTAATTATCAACCTTAGAGTTATCTAGTTTAATGGCAATGGTAACGCCTTCAACAGCAGGTTTTTCAATGTCTTTTTTCATTAAACAATTTCCTCCATTCCCATTAATTTAATCAAATGGCCTTTTAACTTGCTCTGCACTTCTTGCATATCAACTTCTTTGCCCAACTCTTGGGCAATGGAAGTAACAGCCTTATCGTCTATACCACAAGGGATGATGTTGCCAAAGTAACTAAGATCTGTGTTTACATTTAGTGCGAGGCCATGCATGGTTACCCAACGACTGGTTTTTACGCCAATTGCACATATTTTACGTGGCTTCCATAAAACTCCTTGCTCTTCTTGCTTGTCAAAATCAATCCAAACGCCTGTAAATTTCTTTACTCGACCCGCTTTTATGCCATAATCAGCCAAGGTAAGGATAACTGACTCCTCTAATAATCGAAGGTATTTATCAATATCTGTAAAGAAATTATCAAGGTCGATTATAGGATAGCACACCAATTGGCCTGGGCCGTGATAGGTAATATCTCCTCCACGATTTATTTTGTAATAAGTAGCTTTCTTTTCTTTTAAGCCTTGCTTGTTTAATAAGAGGTTAGATTCATCTCCACTTTTACCTAAGGTATAAACGTGAGGGTGCTCTACAAACAAAATCCGATTTGGTGTGATTTTTTGCTCTGTTTCGGGCAAATCGCGATTAGCTAATTTTAAATCTACTACAGACTTAAATACAGACTCTTGGTAATCCCAAGCTTCTTGGTAGTCTCTAAGTCCTAAATTTTGGACTTCTACTGTATGATTTTGGTTGGCGTTCAAGTGGTAAAGATACAACGTCATTGCGAGTTCCTTTTTAGGAATGAAGCAATCTGTGTGTTAATCTTAACAGGTTGCTTCGGTCGTTTCTCCCTCGCAATGACGTTATTTAATGATTATTTTTTGGCTTTACCAGCCATTAGCTCAACACTGCGTTCAATAAAGTCGGTTAAATCTTTGCCAGAAAGCATATTTTGAGATAACATCCCTAAATCAAATGCTTGCTTCGCAATTTTAATTTGGTCGGCTTCTTTTTTAGCTGCAAGCACTTTACCAATTACAGAGTGGTTTGCGTTTACCGAAACATTATATGAATCTGGCATTCCGCCCATCATATTAAAGCCACCACCACCAGTTTCGGCCATGTCTTTCATTCTGCGCATAAACTCACTCATCGTAATTACAACAGGCATTTCATCTACCGATTGTGATTCCAAGGCCACTTGCATATTCGTGTTATTAATGGCTTTCTCGAATATGGCTTTCACCTTTTCTTCTTCTTCTTTAGAAAGCACACTAGCAATTTCTTCGTCTTTAGCAATCAGTTTATCAACTGTATCAGCATCCACTCGTTTAAGCTGCGTGCCTTCTAGTTTTTGCTCTAAGAAATTGATAAAATGACTGTCAATCATACTATCAAACTCAAGCACATCATAACCTTTTTTAGTGGCAGACTGAATAAAAGCATGTTGCTTTGAAGCATCGTTTGTGTATAGATAAACCAGGTTTTTATCCTTATCTGTTTGAGTGTCTTTTACCTTGTCTTTATACTCATCTAACGTAAAAAACTTACCCTCTAAGTTTTTAAGCAACCCAAAGGATTTTGCTTTTTCATAAAACTTGTCTTCGCTAAGCATTCCGTATTTTACAAAAATGCCGATGTCGTCCCATTTTGCTTCGTAGGCTTCACGGTCGTTTTTAAATAAGCTAGCAAGCTTATCTGCTACTTTTTTAGTGATGTGAGAGTTGATTTTCTTTACATTTCCATCTGCTTGCAAGTAACTTCTACTTACGTTTAGTGGAATGTCTGGAGAATCGAGCACACCATGTAATAATTGCAAGAATTCAGGCACAATGTCTTTTACCTCATCGGTAATAAACACTTGCTTAGAGAATAATTGGATCTTGTTCTTCTGAATTTCAAAATCCTTTTTAACCTTAGGGAAATAGAGAACACCCGTTAAGTTGAATGGATAATCTACGTTGAGGTGAATCCAGAAAAGAGGATCTTCCGAAAATGGATATAAGCTTTTGTAGAAAGAAATATAATCTTCATCCTTTAATTCAGATGGAGCTTTAGTCCATAATGGATTAGGATCGTTGATGATATTATCCTTTTTTACAGATTTATATTTAGGCTTGCCATCCTTGTCTTTGCCGTCTTCAACCTGCTCTTCTTTAGTTCCAAATTTAATTTCAACTGGCAAAAATTTACAGTATTTATCAAGGATACCTTGAATTCTACTTTCCTCTAAAAACTCTTCAGAGTCCTTTGCAAGGTGAAGAATAATTTCGGTACCAATGTATTTCTTTTTGCTTGGTGCAATTTCGTAAGAGGTTGAACCATCACAAGTCCATTTGGCAGCTTTAGCTCCTTCCTGATACGATAAACTATTAATTTCCACATTATCAGCCACCATAAAAGCGGAGTAAAAGCCCATTCCAAACATACCTATAATCTGCTCTTCATCGCCTTTGCCTTTGTACTTTTCAACAAACTCCTCAGCTCCAGAAAAAGCAATTTGATTGATATACTTTTTAATTTCTTCGGCTGTCATCCCAATACCGCTATCGGTAATGGTAATGGTCTTTTTCTTTTTGTTAAAAGCCACTTCAACCCTAGGGTTAGAGTTTACTTCTGTTTTTACTTCGCCTAGTGCAGAAAGCCTCTTAAGCTTTTGAGTAGCATCAACGGCATTTGAAACTAATTCACGTAAAAATATTTCGTGATCTGAATAGAGAAATTTCTTAATGATTGGAAAAATATTCTCGGTGTGTATGGATATACTTCCTTGTTCCTTCATAATTATTTATTTTTTTGAGTGTGAGCACTCTTTATTTTAACTTTAGCCGCGGTAAGACAAATTCTATTCCAAGGAATAATATTGCTGATGTTGTGACATTCTGTCACTTTACACTAGCAAAAGGGCATAAAAAAGATGTTTTGGTTAAAAAAGCTTTAAGATACTATCATTCAGGCTTGTAATAGATTTACCTTGCGGATTTAAGGGATACTATTTCGGCTACTATCTTTTCAACCACCTTTGGTTTTTCTCTGATCCCGTACAAGATACACTTGCCACCGCCAACAGGACTAATATTTTTTTCAATTCTCTCGTTTTTATGTTTCTATAAATGAACTAGTTAAAACAGAGATATAGTTGATAATTATATACATTTACTTATTCAAGATAATCGTTTGCATTTATGGAAAATCAATCTGCTCTATTTCAACTGGATTCAAGTGTAACCTATTTAAATGGAGCTTACATGTCTCCTCTTTTAACCTCGCTTGCAAAGATTGGAGAGAGGCAAGTAAGAGCCAAACTAACTCCTTATAAAATAGGCGCAGACAATTTTTTTGAGAACGTAAAAGCTGTTAAACAAGAGTTTTCCAGATTAATAAACTCAGTAGAACCTGATCGAATTGCCATCATTCCATCAGTCTCTTATGGTTTAGCCAATGTGGCTAAAAATGTAGATGTAAGTGATAAAGAAATTTTGGTGGTTTCCGAACAATTTCCAAGCAATATATACCCTTGGAAGGAACTTGAGAAATCTCAAAACGCAAAACTTATTACCATTTCGCCTCCTGACTCCTTAGAAAATAGAGGGGAAATCTGGAATGAAAGAATCTTAGCAGCCATTAACTCCAACACGGGAATGGTGGCTATAGCGCATACACATTGGGCAGATGGCACGTTGTTTAATTTGAAAAAGATAAGAAAAAAAACCAAAGAAATAGGTGCATTACTTATTATTGATGGTACGCAATCCGTAGGTGCTTACCCTTTTGATGTGCAAGAAATAGAGCCTGATGCATTAATTTGTGCAGGGTATAAGTGGCTTATGGGGCCGTATGGAATAGGCGTTGCGTATTACGGCCCTGCTTTTGATAATGGTACACCCATTGAGCAAAATTGGATTAACCGAAAAGATAGCGAAAATTTTGCCGCCTTGATTAATTACGAAGATAATTATCAGGCAGGAGCTATGCGGTATTCGGTTGGTGAGCAAAGTAATTTTATTTTATTGCCAATGATGCTGGAGGCCATTAGGCAACTCAATGCTTGGGGGGTGAATAGCATTCAGCAGTATTGTAAAAGCATTACCGAACAACCTCTTGCCTTGCTCAAAACGAAGGGCTATTGGGTAGAAGAGTTAGATTTTAGAGGGTCTCATTTATTTGGTATTCGTAAAGAGGGGATGAATGTTGAGCTCATTAAAGAAGAACTTGAAAAACATCATATTTTTGTATCCATAAGAGGAACTTCTATTCGAGTTTCTCCAAATGTGTATAATACAGAGGCAGATATGATGAAATTGGTAAACATTTTAAACTAGAGAGGTATGAAAAAGCTATTTGTTTTACTTATTTCTTTGCTTTCATTAAGCAATTTATATGGGCAGGAGTTCGATCGGGTGTTTGTGTTCTTAAACAAGAACCCCAATAAGGCTGTACTGCCCCAAGACTCTGTTGATGTATTAATGGAAGGGCATTTTAAGAATATGGGAGACCTGGGAATCCAAGGTAAATTGATAAATGCAGGCCCATTTGAAGGTGGTGGAGGCTTATTTGTGATGAACTCTCCATCGGTTGATACGGTAAATCAATGGCTCCAAACCGACCCTGCGGTAAGAGCTAATAGATGGAATATTGAAATGTATCCGTTTACTACCACGGTTGGTGGTTCCTGTGTGGTTGGGGCGGCCTATGAAATGGGAATGTATTCGTTTGTGAGGTATGCACCCAGCAACGAAATTGCAAACTATAAATCGAATGCGAATGAAGCCAAAGAGGTTTCTACGAAGGAATTAATAGCAAGTTTAAACGAAACGGGAGACCTAATTATGGCAGGTTATTTTGCCAGCAATGAAGGAGGCGTTTTAGTACTAAAAGATGATTCTAGCTTAGAGAAAATTAAGTCGAGTGCAGCGGCAAATACAGGAGCTATTACATTTGAGTTTAAAGAATTATGGATTGCAAAAGGCTCCTTTTGTGAAGAGTAATTGCAGAACATGAAAACAATTTATTCAATAATTTTCCTTCTTGTAGCCAATTGGGCTCAAGCCCAATCTTTAAAAATTGGCATTGTGGCCGACTGCCAATTTTGCGATTGCGATTACAGCGAACGATGGAATAATGATTACCGACAAGGGTCACCCCGCCTGCAAGAAGCGGTAGGTAAATTCAACACAAACGAGGTCGAGTTAGTATTTCATTTAGGGGATTTTATAGACCGTGATTTTAGCAGTTTTGCTACCGTAAAACCAATCATGAATGGCTTAAAAATGCCTCACTATTTTGCGCTTGGCAATCACGATTTTTCGGTGGCAGATAGCCTTAAAGGGCAGGTTTTAGAAGCTCTTGACATGACAACGTCTTATTACACCATTGAAAAAGACCCCTGGTTGTTTATTGTGCTAGATGGAACGGATATAAGCCCTTATAGTTCAATGGATTCTTCCAAAATAGCCTTTGCCAATGCACAAATGGAGAAGTATAAAAATGAGGGTCGGCCTCAAGCAAAGCCGTGGAACGGAGCGCTTGGGAAAGAGCAATTAAGATGGCTAGAGGCTCAACTTAATGACGCAGATAAACGAAAGCTAAATGCTATTGTGTTGGCACATTTCCCGGTGCTCCCATTGGCTGCTCTAAACCTATGGAACGATGTGGAAGTGGTACAAATTCTGGAACAACATAAAAGCGTAAAGGCTTATTTTAATGGGCATCACCATCCTGGGAATTATGCAGAAAAAGAAGGTATTCATTATGTAACTTTTCAAGGAATGGTACTGGGTAAAGATGATACAGCCTATGCCATAATTACATTGGATAAAAAGGAAATTACCATAGAGGGCGTTGGCTGTGAGCCGTTTCGTACATTAAGAGTAAAGTAAACCCTTTGGGTTAAATGGCCGTTAGTTGAAAAGTTAACTGCCTAATGTGAACTACTTTTTCAAGATATTATTCCCTAGCTGCTTAGTTGCTTGCCTGTTTTTGCAAAACAGAACAACTGAAGCTTCTCCAATAAACCCTCCGCAGTTAAATAGGGTCTGGCTAGATGGGCAACCTTATCGTTGTGATACAGCGATGTCAGCCATCTCAAGGATTTCATTGCCTTATGGCAATAATTTTTTTACAGTAGAGTTTATTTCTATTTCCTATAGAAATCAGCACAAACTACAGTATGGGCATAAGCTTGTTGGTATCGATTCAAGTTGGGTGTTTTCGGGGAATCAACGAAGAGCTAGTTATGCAAATTTAGGCCCTGGCACATACCCCCTCAAGATGAAAGTAAGTTCTGATGGGCTCAATTGGATTGAAAGTGCACAAGAAATTAATGTAGTGGTTACCCCTCCTTTTTGGGCAGTTTGGTGGTATCATATTTTGCTTATCGCATTTATATTTTTATTGCTTGCGGTAATTTATAAAGTGCGGGTAAACGCAGCCATTAAACAGGTGTTAGAAATAGCAGAGATAAGAAAGAAAGAGGCAGAATCTCTTCGTGTGATGATGGCGCAAGATTTTCATGATGAAATGGGGAATAAGTTGGCTAGCATTATTGTGCTAGTAAGCACGCTTCAGTTACTAATAAAAGATAAAAATAAAGAGGTACAAAAAGCACTCTCCAGAATTGAAGTTTCCTCTAAACAATTATTCGATGGTACAAAATCTTTTATATGGTCTATTAACCCTAAAAGCGACCAAATAAGTGAGATAACAAGCTATATTAACAATTTTGGGTCAGAACTTTTTGAGCATACACCGATTGAATTTTTGGTGGTTGATAACTTTACAGAAAGAGACAAACAGGTGAGTTTGCCTGTTGGTTTTAGCAGGCAATTATTCTTTATTTTAAAAGAAGCGATGACCAATGCATTGGTACACTCTAAAGCAAAAAACATTAAGCTTATATACGATGTGGATAAAACAAAAAACGGTTTTGCTATTTCGGTAGAAGATGATGGTAAAGGAGTGAGTTCGGAGCAACTAGCCTCTTCGCGAGGGCTAAATAATATGAAGAGCAGAGCAATTAAGATTAATTATAATTTATCATTCTATCATAACCCTGACGGGGGGTTTGGCGTAAGAATAGAAGGAGAATTCCCTAAAAGATAGGGTTGTAATACATACTTAAACTAACATAATTTTGGAAAGTCAATATAAAAAACTCAACAACATGCTTGACTTTAGAACTCGAATTGTCATAATAGAAGACAATGAAGCCGTTAAAGATGGCTATGCTTTAATACTCGGAAGCAATAGTGAATATAATGTGGTGAATACCTACACGTCTGCGGAAGGCGCAATAAAAAATCTTAGAAAAGATAACCCCGATGTAATTTTTACCGATTTAGACCTTCCAGGAATGGACGGTATAACTGGTATTAAAAAAATTAAAAAGCTAGATCCTAAAACTAAAATTATTGTAATAACGGTTCACGAAGACAGCACTAAGGTTTTTGATGCTTTGGTGGCAGGAGCCAATGGCTATATAACCAAAAGCTCTAATCATGTTGAACTGCTTCAAGCGGTAGAACAAATAATGAACGATGGAGCACCTATGAGCCCGCATGTGGCAAAAATGGTAGTAAGCTCATTTCAACGAAGCACAGATACTCCACTATCGAATCGAGAAACGGAGATACTAAGTTTGTTATCTACAGGTAAGACGTATAGAATTGCTGCGGATGAACTCCATATTGGTATGGAAACCGTGAAGAGCCACGTAAAGAATATCTACTCCAAGCTTCATGCAAAGACGAAATCAGAAGCTCTTGAAATTGCAAGAAGAGACAATCTTATTTAGCTCTAAAGTTATGCGCATAATCTGAGTTTCCTTACTTCGAAAAGTGAGAAATAAAATAGTTCTTATCAGTCACGCCATTCCTGCATAGGCAGGAATGGCGTTGTTTTTTACTAATAACGAAGGCCTTTTACCGCTTATCCCAAACCCATACCTATCTTGGGCTCCCCCATATTGATAACCCTTTTATAGTTACCGAACATTCTAAGGTTGGTTTATAAAACGGGCTTTTCCTCCCTATTTATTAGCCATTTATTTCAATTATCAAAATTTCTATAGCCAATCTGCAACCTTTTAACTCAAAGAACCAGCCCATATTTGGCGCACATGTGGGGGAGTATAGAAGTTAAGTGATGACCAATTTTGAGATGTGGACGAGTTATACCTTGTCTGCACTTTAAATCTATTGTTCAACTTAATATTTATTGTATGAAAAAAATTCTACAATTATTTGCGCTGGCAGGAGTCTTGTTTTCAAGTTCTTTGTTGTATGCGCAAGATCGAACCGTTTCTGGTAACGTCACATCCTCCGATGATGGCAGCCCTATTCCAGGAGCAAATGTGTTGATAAAGGGCACAACCAACGGAACAGTTACCGATTTAGATGGTAATTACAAACTAACTGTTTCGGGTAATGTTACTACCCTTGTAATTAGTTTTATTGGGTATGAATCTCAAGAAGTTGAGATTGGAACAAGGTCTGTAATTGATGTTGCACTAAATACAGATTTAACCGAACTAAGCGAAGTTATAGTTACCGCTGTTGGCATTGAAAGAGAGGCCAAAGCGTTAGGTTATTCTGTGGCTAAAGTTGGGGGAGATGATCTTCAACAAAAATCGGAGCCAGATCCTCTTAGAGCTTTACAAGGTAAAATAGCAGGAGTTAACATTCAAGGCTCAAGTGGAGCCGCAGGTTCTGCTACTCGAATTACCATTAGAGGTAACTCTTCATTATTAGGCAATAACCAGCCACTTTTTGTGGTAGATGGTGTACCCTATAATAACAGTGTGAACAATGGCACCAATCAATTAGTTGGTGGAGGTGCTTATGGGTCAAGAATTTCGGATTTAGATCCTAATAACATTGAATCTATGACGGTTTTAAAAGGAGCAGCAGCTGCATCATTATATGGTTCAAGAGCAGCAAATGGTGTTATCTTAATAACCACCAAATCGGGTAGTGGGGTAGCGTCTAAAAAAGGCTTAGAAATTGGCATTAGTTCATCATACTCTATTGAGCAAGTAGCTAATTTGCCAGAATATCAAAATACTTATGGAACAGGTACTAATTTTGGATATCAACAGGTAAATGGTTCTTGGGGAGCCCCTTTTGTGGGTACACAACCTTATGCAAGTGTTACTACCATTCCACATTGGTATGATGGGGTTATTGGGTTTGAAGACTTATGGGGTACAACTGTGCCTTACCAAGCATACCCAAATAATGTGAAAGACTTTTTTGATACTGGTAGTATTTGGGATAACTCAGTGAGTATTTCTGGTGGAAATGAGAAGTCTGTTGTAACTGCTGTGGTGTCTGATTTAAGACAAGACAGTTATATTCCGGGATCTAAATTTGATAGAACTTCGGTAAGTGTTGGTGGTAAAACGGAGCTAGATAATGGCTTAATTATTAATTCAAACTTAACGTACAGTAACGCATTTCAGCACACATTTGCTGGCGGTGCGAATAATGCAATTGGTAATGCCTCTGCATTTGCAAGAACATTATACTTAGGTAGAAACTGGGATTTGCAGGGTACTCCTTACATTAACCCGCTTAATAATTCTAACGCCTTCTTTGTAGGTACAGGTCAAGCAGATAATCCATTATGGTCGGTTGAAAACGCTGGTGTTGAATCTACAACTAATCGCTGGGTAGGTAGCTTAGGTTTAGGGTATGAAATAAACGAGTGGCTTTCTGTAAACTATAAGTTTGGGTTTAACGGGTATTCACAATCACAATCACAATGGTTTAGACCAGGTGGCAGAGCTGCTGCAGGCGTAGGTCAAATTACCAATACGTTTACAACTTTTGGTGAAATTGAATCAAATTTCTTGGTAAGTTTTTCTAAAGACCTATCAGAATCTTTAAGCCTTAGAGCAATTGCAGGGCATAACTTAAACCAAAGAACAGTTAATACTGAGATTGTGCAAGGTTCTAATTATGTAATATTTGATAATGATAATATCAATAATACTAATTTTTTAATTCCATTTGGTGGTGGCTTTAGCCAACGAAGGTTAATTGGAGTTTTTGGAGATGTTACTTTAGGGTATAACGATTATCTTTTCTTAAACCTTACAGGTAGAAACGATTGGTCGTCAACCCTTCCACAAGGAGCAAATAGTTTCTTTTACCCATCTGCTAGTTTGTCATTTATTTTTACAGATGTAGTAGATATTGCACCTTCGATTTTATCGTATGGTAAAGTAAGAGCTAGTTTTTCTGAAGTAGGTAATGATACAGCGCCCTACCAACTGGCACCAGTTTATATTGTAAATGCCAATGGTATTGCTAGTCCTAGCCCAGATGCAACCACTATGCCTTTTAACGGTACACCAGGTTCAACATTATCTAATATTGAACGCGACCCGAACTTAAAACCAGAGATTACACAAGAAGTTGAAATTGGGTTAGATCTTAAATTACTGAATAATAGAATTGGCGTAGATGCCTCTGTTTATTCAAGAAAGTCTAGAGATCAAATTATTCCAATTACACTTCCAAACTCATCTGGGTTTACTTCCTTTTTTACCAATGCAGGAGTTGTATCTAATAAAGGTGTAGAAGTAGGCTTAGATATTACCCCTTTTGATTTGCAAAATGGGTTTAAGTGGAATATTTATGGAACATTTACCTTAAATAGAAACGTTGTTGAAAGTTTAAACTTGGAAGGAACAGACGAGCTTGTTCTTAGAAATACGTTTGCAGGGTCTGTTCAAGCAATCCATAAGGTGGGGCAACCGTATGGCTTAATTAAAGGAACAGTTTCTGCAAGAGATGATGAGGGAAATTTGCTTATAGACCCTTCTAATGGTCAGTTAATTAGCGATATCACACCTCGATTTATTGGAGACCCTAACCCAGATTATATTATTGGTTTAACCAATACTTTTTCTTGGAAAGGAATTTCGCTTAATGCAGTATTCGATTGGAAACAAGGAGGCGATATGTACTCAGTAACTAACCTATCCTTATTAGGCAGGGGAGTAACAACGGATACCGAAGATCGAGAAGTAAACGTAATTATTCCTGGCGTATATGGCGACCCTAACACGGCCGAACCAATCAGAGATGAAAATGGCAATAAAACAGTAAATCAAACAGCGATTGAAGTTAATAGTGCCTATTTCGGTAATTCATTTGCTATGAATGGGCAAGACGAGTGGAGCATATGGGATGCTACTGTATTTAGATTAAGAGAAGTAAGTTTAGGATACACCTTACCTGCTTCTTTATTAAGTAAAACTCCATTTGGGTCTGCTTCCATTTCTATTACAGGTCGTAACCTATGGTATAAAGCGCCCAACTTTCCTCCAGGGTCAAATTTTGATCCAGAAACGAGCCAGTTTGGTAACTCAAATGCGCAAGGGTTTGAATTTACGTCTGCACCATCGGTTAAGCGATATGGTGTTAACCTGAGGTTTACATTTTAATCCTATCACTTAAATTGAAAACAATGAAAAAAACAATAAACAAAGCACTATTGATAATTGCTGTTATGGCAACTATCACTGGGTGTAAAGATTATCTGGATATAAACACAGATCCTAATAATCCATCGATCGTTTCAATTAACCAACTTTTACCAGCGGTGCTCACCAACGTGGCGTTTTCTACAGGAAATGCAGGTGGATTAAATGGGCATGTAGCTACAGTTATGCACCAAACGGTACAAAGAGGTGGGCTAAATGATTATAATGTACAATCCAATGATTTTAATATTGGTGTAACTTGGAACTCGCTATACTCAGGTGCACTCACAGATATTAGACAAATTATTGCCCTTGGAACAGAAAGTGAAGACTGGCATTATGTAGGTATTGCACAAATTAATAAGGCCTATATTTATTCTGTAATAGTAGATGTTTGGGGCGATGTGCCTTATTTTGATGCCAATTTAGGATCCGAGAATCCTTTTCCTGGGTATGATGGCGGAGCCGATATTTATGCAGATCTTCAATTATTATTAGATGAAGGAATAGCCAATTTGGCTAAATCGTCAAACTTAAGCCCTTCTACAGATGATTTTGTATATGGAGGAGACTTAAATAAATGGAGAAAATTAGGAAAATCTCTAAAATTCAAATTGTATGCACAAACTAGATTGGTTGCTAATGTATCGTCAGAGTTAAATGCATTATTAGCAGAAAATGATATGATTGCAAATGCAGATCAAGATTTTGAGTTTGCGTATGGAACGAGCCAATCACCAGAAAATAGAAACCCTGGATATGTGCAAGAATGGGCTCCTGGAGGTTCAAATTATTACATTAGCCCTTATTTCTTTGAAGTAATGCGTAGTATAGATACGTTTGGCCATGGAGGATTAAATGTTGGACCTACAGACCCAAGGGTTCCTTATTATTTCTTTAATCAACTTCCATCTACAGCAGGTGATTCGGATGCCCAAAATCCTTGTTCTTATTGCCCATCTACATCCGGTAATGGCTTTTTATCCATCTATGCTTTTTCGTTTAACATTGATCCTAATGAAGGGTTCGATCAGAGTTCTTCACAATCAGTACTTGGTTTATACCCTGTTGGAGGAAAGTATGACGATGGTGCTGGAGGTTTAGCTTCGTTAAATTCATCCTTAGCAGGTCAAGTAAATGGAACAGGTACAGTTGCACAGCGAATGTTGCCAAGTTTTGAGATAATGTACCTACGCGCTGAACTTGCTTTAGCAGGTGTTACATCAGAAGACCCAAGAGCAATGTTAGTAAATGCAATGGATGCCTCGTTTGCTAAGGTAAATGAAGTAGCTAATAATGCAGGGGCACCATTAATAGATGGCGCAGCAATAACTACTTATCAAAATGCTGTGTTAGCAATGTACGATGGTGGATCTGCTGATTTACAAATGGAAATTATAATGACGCAAAAATGGATTGCCTCTTTTGGAAATGCATTAAGTATTTATAATGATTACAGAAGAACGGGCTACCCAAGATTGCACGATGGTAATACAGATGCATTGTCGATTACTGTACAGGGTCGTTCGTTTCCAGTTTCTTTTCCATATACCAATGGAGAAATTACAACTAACCCAAATGCTCCCGCACAACGTGTGATAGCTACTGATAAAGTATTTTGGGATAACTAATAAATAGAGAAATATGAAAAATATATTAAATTTTATAGTCGCCCTAGGTGTTGTGTTTGTATTGAATTCTTGTAGAGATGAAGAGTCAATTCGAATCCCTGATTTAGGAGATAAAGGCCCTAATGTTAGGGTAGTAATAGATCCGAGTTTTGGATTTATCGATTTTGAAAACCTTTCGGGATCAAAAGCAAAATATGATTTGTACTCTGTTAGCACCAACTTAAACATAGTTGAGCTCCGAGTTTTTATGACATCAGCTAGTGGTATGACCGATACTGTTACCATGAGAACTTATACTCAGGCAGAAATAAGTGCAGCTGGAGGTCAAATTTTAGGAGAAGAGATTTCTGTACAAGAAATGGTAGATGCTCTTGGAGTAGATTTAGCAGACATTGTTGGTGGAGATAATTTTACCTTATTAAATAGAACAACTATGGCAAATGGTACGGTGTACCCAGCCACAACCGTTCAAGGTAATTCTAATGTTACACCAAATATTACAGGAGCTTCGGCTACTACAAGTTTCTTTAGTGCTTATGTATATTTTGTTGGTTGCCCTTCAACCCAAGCAGATTTTGTTGGAGAGTACTCAAGCGAAATTATTGCTGGAAACTATTTTGGCGGCCAAACAAGTGATGTAACTATTGCTTTTAAAGGACCAGAGCCTTTTAGGTATGTAATTTCAGATATTAGTGCCTTGGCTTATGCTCCTTTTGGTGGTACAGCTTATCCTGGCGATTTCTATGATATCTGTGGCGTGCCTCAAATGCTGCCAACGCAAACGTTTGGTAATACTGTAGATACTGGTGGAGGAACATGGGACGCTGAAAGTGGTGTGCTTACGCTTAACGTGTTTGAGCAGTTTAATGGGCTTTCTTGGACAATTCAATTCACTAGAAAATAAAGCGAAATATGAAAAATTATAAAACGATTTATATAGCACTTTTCTTAGGATTGACTCTAAGTTCGTGCTTTACAGATTTTGAAGATGCTAATCCCACAAGGCCATTAGATGGCCCTGCTGGAATTGCAGCGAACCCTACTGGGGATGGCTTAATTGCTGGCCCTGGGAGAGACGGAAACACGTTTACATGGGTGCCAGTAAATGGAAAACTTACGTTTGTTATTGAAATAACGGATGCTCCTGGGTTAATTAAGGATGTAGATGTAGTATTATCTAACTCTGTGCAGCCAGAAGATCTGGGCACAGTAGAAGTGAGCTTAGGAAGTGCCGAAAATCAATTAGTAGGCACGGTAACTGTAACTTATATGGCTAAAGATGTTGTAGGAGAGGAGAATATTTCAATTATTGTAAATGATGGGCAAGACCCAGCCAAATCCACAACCTTCAACTACCCTGCAATTAAGATTACAGATGTAAGCACGTGCTTATCTAAGCAAAACTTAATTGGTTTTTACAATGCAGTTTCGAACGGGTTTGATTCGGAAAATGGTGTTGACTACACTAATCTTGAAGCTACAATTGAGCTATACTTCCTTTCGTTTAACGATCCGGGATTATATAGATTTTCAGATGGATCGTTTGGACTGTATGGTTTACAAGGTTATGCAGGAAATTTTATTAATGTAGAAATTTGTGATGATAAAGTTGTGAATGCAAACGAAGAATTTGCAGATAGCTATTCTGGTACTATCAGTGCAGAAGGAGTAATAACAATTACTTGGAGTAATACGTATGGCGACTCTGGGGTAACGGTTATGACTCCCCTCTAATAATTCCTTATTCTAACTAAATAAGCAAAGGCTGGCGAAAATATATCGCCAGCCTTTTTAGTTTATTCAGCAAGAATGGCTACTGAAAATACAGCAACAGATTGGGCAAAAGCAGAAAGTTATGCTTCAAAAGGAATTGATTTTGATCCTGTTAGTGCTGATGCCAGGTTGGCTACTGATTTCTTACATGTAGCAGGTCAGAACTTTAGGCCAGAGCGGGGTTTATATCAAAACTCTAATTATAGGGTAAGAAGGTATGATGATACACATAGCTTTGCCGGTAATATGTATTTGAAGGTACCGGAGCATCAGTTACAACTAACATTGAAATACTCCATAATGTTGTTTCTGGTGCAGCAATAGATGTTACGTTTACCGCTACATCTAAATCAACTGCAAAACTAGGAACACATTTTAACGTTCCGGGAGCTACAGTACAGGGTGAGTCTTTTACCATATCAGTACCTACAGATACAGTACGGGGGGTTTTTACTATTGAAACCATATCCAATACTGTTGAAGGCAGTGACTTATTGATGTCATTTGAGATAACAAGTGTTAGTGGAGGTGTTCAAGGGGGGCAGCCTCTAGGCGACAGCTTTGAAATAACCATATTAGATGATGATTGTCCTTATGGTTTCGATAATTTTGTAGGAACAGCATCTGTTATAGAAAATGGTTCAGTTGGGCCATATAATGTAACTACAACAGAGGTTGCTCCTAATACACTTAACCTTGATAACTTTTGGGATTCAGGAATATCAATGGATATAATATTAGTTCCTTGCGATGGATCAGTTATAATAAATGCATCTACACCTGCCTTTGGCGACCCTGATGGTACTGTTGTTGGTACTGGAACTTGGGATGATGTAAATAATATAATTGTAATGGATGTTACAATTACTTTTCCCGCATTTAATTTTCAGAGGGATGAGCAACATGTTTATACATTCCAAAAAGGGAGGATTATCTCAGGGAAATCGCTTTTAAAAAGTGCATTTAAAAGCAAAAAATACAATATTTTATAGTAAATTACAGTACGGTCAAAAAAAATGACCTATACCAAAAGAGCTGTAAAAAAGTGCCCAGTTTTCAAGAAAAATTTTTCAGGTTTGCCAGATCCTCATAGGGGTCAATAAAGGAAATTACTTCTACCCCTTAGAAGAAATTCTATTTCTGACTATATCAGCTATAATTAGCGGTATGGATAATTGGACAGCAATTTCTAATTTCGGTAGATTAAAAACAGATTGGCTACGGATTTATTTTCCATTTGAACACGGAATGCCCTCTCACGATGTTTTAGGTAAAGTATTTGCACAAATAGACTCCAATAAATTTAGTGCCTGCTTTAGTAAGTGGATTAATGAACTTTCAGAAATCACTAAAGGAGAAGTAGTTGCTATTGATGGCAAGACCATATGTAAATCAAACGATAAGCGTCTAAATAAGCGTCCATTTCATGTTGTGTCAGCTTATGCTACCGAAAACAGAGTGTGTCTTGGACAGCAGTGTGTTGATGAGAAAAGCAATGAAATTATTGCAATACCTCAATTATTAGACCTGTTGGTCGTTAAAGATTGCATTATCACAATAGATGCCATGGGGTGTCAAAAGAATATAGCAAAAAAGATTAGAGAAAAGCAAGCAGATTATGTTCTCATGGTAAAGGGCAATCAAAAGACTTTAAAAAACGATATTGTAGCTATTTTCGATTTAAATAAAGCGGTAAAGTATTCAAAAAAGCAGGATATTGGACATGGAAGAATAGAAACTAGAATTTGCGAAGCAACAGAAGTAATAGCCTCAATAAAAGGAAAAAATAACTGGGAATCCATTAAGAGTGTCGTGAAAATTCGTTCTGAAAGAATTGACAAACAAAGTAAAAGAAGCTCAACAGAAACCCGTTACTACATAAGTTCATTACCCGCTGATGCAAATCAGCTTAATGATATAATACGAAAACATTGGAAGGTGGAAAATAATCTTCACTGGGTTTTAGATGTGGTTTTTAAAGAAGACCAATCATTGAAAAAGAAAGGTCAGCCGGCTTTAAACTATAATATTATGACTAAAGCAGCCCTAACTTTAATAGAGCAAGAAGATTCAATCAAAAAATTAAAAATTATTAAAAGGCAGTCGGCAGCGCTAGATGATAATTACCGTACCAAAGTACTCAAAATCTAAAAGCGATTTCCCTGCTGCTCAACCCAGGAAGTATTTATATCCGATATGGAATAGGTTGGCTAGCGGCAGTTATTTCCCAAAACCTGTGCGTGAAGTTGAAATACCCAAAACAGATGGGAGAAAGCGAAAGCTGGGCATCCCCACGGTACAAGACCGAACAGCCCAAATGGTAATAAGGGAAGAGCTTGAAGCAAAAGTGGATAAGCATTTTAGCAAGAGTTCTTTTGGTTATCGCCCCAATAAATCAGCCCACCAAGCCATAAAGCAATGCAGGGAAAACTGTATGAAGATGGACTGGGCGATTGATTTGGACATCAAGAGTTTTTTTGATGAGATAGACCACGATTTGATGATGAAGTCATTGAGTGCCTTTACCCAAGAGCGGCATATTCACTTGTACGTAAAACGATGGCTGGAAGCACCAGTACAGAAGAAAGATGGTAGTATTCATAAGAGAGACAAAGGAACACCGCAAGGAGGGGTTATAAGTCCATTATTGGCAAACATCTTTTTGCACTTTGTTTTCGATAAGTGGATAGAGAAGTACCACCCGGAAGTAAAGTTTGAACGTTATGCCGATGATATTATTATTCATTGTCAGAATTTCAAACAAGCGATGCGAACATTGGAAGCGGTGAAAGCTAGATTTAAGCAATGTAAAATGCAGCTTAAAGAAGGCAAGAGCAATATAGTTTATTGCAAACGCAACCAAAAGAAGCATCCACCCTTTAAGGTTCATTATGTAACATTCGATTTTCTCGGATTTACCTTTAAACCAAGAATGGTAAAAGGTTACTTTGGGCACTTTCATTTGGGCTTTACACCATCCATTAGTCGAAAGAGTCAGAAACGGATAAATCAGATTCTGTTTAAGTTAAGAATCCATCGTATGGTTCACTTGCGCCTGCCCGATTTGGCAAGGATAATAGCGGACAAGGTACGGGGTTGGATTTACTACTATGGCAGAGTTCGGATGAGTGAACTACATTATGTGTTCAGGTTTTTGAATAAGCGACTTGCAAAATGGGTAAGCAACAAGTATCGGAGGTTTAGGAATAAGCACTGGTTTTTTGCCTACAAATGGTTGCAGGAAACTGCCAAGCAGTATCCTAATATGTTTGTGCATTGGCAAAAGGGCTTTATGCCTTAGAACCGCCAAAAAGGCGGTCAGACTTGTTAAGAAGAGCCGTATGATGTGAGAGCATCACGTACGGTTCTGTGAGAGGTTTAGGGGTGAAACTCCCCCTTTACCTACTCGACTTTCTTCTTTTTCTATTCTGACGAAGGAAGAATCTTCTAAGGTTTGATGAGAGTGTAGAGCTGTGTTGTAGAGGATTCTTCTCCGCTAAATAGCGGATCAGAATAAAAAGCGAAAGGCAGGCTGTTTTGTTATTAGCAGACATAAGGGCTTAATTCTGCCAGCTTCCTTAGTTCATCGTATCTCAGTATCCTTTTCTATTCTGACGCAGGAAGGATTTTCTAAGGCTTGATGAGAATGTAGAGCTGTGTTGTAGAGGATTCTTCGGCTTATGGCCTCAGAATGAAAAGCGAAAGGCAGGCTGTTTTGTTATTAGCAGACATAATGGCTTAATTCTGCCAGCTTCCTTAGTTCATCGCATCTCAGTATCCTTTTCTATTCTGACGAAGGAAGGATTTTCTAAGGTTTGATGAGAGTGTAGAGCTGTGTTGTAGAGGATTCTTCTCCGCTAAATAGCGGATCAGAATAAAAAGCGAAAGGCAGGCTGTTTTGTTAT
>Ga0256834_1000287_pt1 | contig 37254 bp, 30 predicted proteins | sample 4281140metaG_FD_190536 | JGI IMG/M metagenome (GOLD analysis project Ga0256834, IMG submission 190536) | Hydrothermal vent microbial communities from East Pacific Rise, Pacific Ocean - 4281-140 | ecosystem: Environmental > Aquatic > Marine > Hydrothermal vents | place: Pacific Ocean: East...
GATAGCGATATAAATGATCCATTCGCAACCACACTCAATGTTAGCAACAATGATTTCCCTATTGCTCAGGTCATACCCAACTTCTCTACCGTACAAGGCTTCGCAACAAAAACAGGAACAGGACGTACTCAGAACGCTGACCGTTTTGCTACAACGGGTGATGAGTTTGATATCTACCATGTCATGTTGCAGCAAGATCAGCTGGTACAGCTACATGTCGTCGATTTTAATGGCCAGGATATTTTTACCGGTGACCTGGATTTATTCCTTTTCGATATTAGTAAAAATATGGTTGCTTTCTCAAACTTTGCAGATGAGTTTAAGAGTCTCCGTGTTCCCAGTGATGGGGAGTATTACATCCAGGTGCAGGCTTCAGCAGGCACATCAAAATACACACTATCATTGACCGGCGTGCAGCCACTTAGCGCACCCAGCAAGCAATCTTTAGATTTTAGAGTCGGCGAGGCGGTGGTGCAGTTTAAACCTGTTGCATTTACTCAAGGGATCAACAGGGCCGCTCTCTCCATGCGTCTTAACCACACCCACACCTCACGCGCAACATTGGCTCACTTCGAGACCATGCAGACTAACCTAGCAACCACTCTCACTCCATTAGTCAGCTCAGCCATGCAGACGTTGAAAAGAGATAACCCCGAGAGTTATCAAAAACTAAAGACCCTACAACAGATTAAAACATTAAGTTTGCGTGATGATGTTGAGTATGCCGAGCCAAACTACATATATCGTGCATATAGAGTACCCAATGACCCACATTATGAATATCAGTGGCACTACCCCGCAATCAATCTTCCTCAAGCATGGGACATCACCACCGGCAGCCGTGTCGGTTCAGATGTCATTGTCGCGGTGGTTGATACAGGTGTCTATCTTGCCCACCCAGAGTTTTTTGGCCAGCTAGTCTCTGGATATGACTTTATCTCCGACCCTCAAAATGCACTTGATGGTGATGCCATTGATAACGACCCAGATGACCCAGGGGATAGCGCACAAATTGGCAGCAGCAGCTGGCACGGCACCCATGTATCAGGCACTATCGCGGCAAAATCTAATAACTCAGTAGGCCTTGCTGGGGTGGCATGGGATGCGAAGATAATGCCACTTCGCGTACTCGGCGCTCACGATGGATCAGGCTATGACATCAACCAGGCCATTCTATTTGCTGCGGGCTTACCCAATGATAGCGGCACGGTACCCACCCAAAAGGCAGATATTATCAATCTCAGTCTTGGTGGTAGTGGCTACTCACAAGCGGCTCAAGATACCTACAACCTAGTGCGAAATGCTGGTGTATTAGTCGTGGCAGCAGCCGGTAATGCCAATAACAGCCAGCTCCACTACCCCGCCTCCTACGATGGGGTTATCTCAGTCAGTGCCACTGATTTTGCCAACAACCGCGCCCCCTACTCCAGCTTTGGCAGACGAGTTGATGTGGCTGCGCCAGGTGGATCAGTCGGTGCAGACCTCAATGGAGATGGTTATGGTGACGGTATCTTAAGCACGCTAGTCAATGATTCCTCAGGAAGTCGCACCCCTGCATATAATTTCTACCAAGGGACTTCAATGGCGACACCTCACATAGCGGGGGTTTTAGCACTGATGAGAGCCGTCTACCCTGAACTCTCACCTGACGATGTCGATGGACTGCTCTCCACAGGAGCCATCACCACCGACATTGGTGCCGCAGGTCGAGATGACTATTTCGGCCACGGTTTAATCGATGCTCTCAAAGCTGTACAAGCCGCTCAAACATTAGCCAATGACGGTGTTGCCCCCGTTCAGCCAGCCCTAATTGAAGCAACACCGGCACAAATCAGCTTTGGTCAGCTAAGCAACATAACACTTAATTTGAGCAATAGTGGCGGTGCCACAGCCTCAGTCGATAACATCACCATCAATGGCAGCTGGCTGAGTGCCACACCAACAACCATTGATGGTAACGGCATGGGTGACTACTTAATCTCTGTTGATCGCACCAATCTGACCGACTCCACCTATCAAGGCAGCATCACCTTTGAATTGAGTACAATCGTCTCTGGGTTGAGTATAAGTAGTCATGTTGTTGTCCAGGTCTCTATTCTTGTCGGCAATGCAGATAACTCAGGCAACATCGGTACACTCTACATTTTACTGCTTGATGTTGATGACAACATCATCAAACAGACGACTCCCATTGCTGCAGGGAATGGTGAATTCACCTATCAATTTAATGATATCGCACCAGGTGACTACCGCATCATTGGTGGCTCAGATATCGATAATGACCTCTATCTCTGCCAGATAGCAGAGATATGTGGTGGCTACCCAACAACCAACAGCCTAATGCAGCTCACCACGACAAATATCGACATCACCCAGCTCAACTTTGTTGTTGATATCCTCACTGACTGGAGCACAGGTTCATTGGTAGCACCTGATGAAGCCCTCTTTGGCCCAACAGGCATCCTACGTTTACCCCTGCAAAATAAGCAGATCAAAAGGTAGTAACCAATGTTTTATCACAGCAACAGGTGGCCTCTCTTTCAAGTAGTGATACTTGCAATACTCATCGTAAATATCAGCGCATGTAGTGAGCAGAGGTTACCCATCACATCAATCTACGCTTCCAATAGCTGCGGTTTTGCAGAGAAGCAGATCAAACATATAAGCTCAACGTCAGAACTCAACTATTTTTTTTCCGCCCTGCCCTACCACTTCCCTGAAAAGGCACAAACAGCACCCACTGTTGATTTTGAAACTAAGATGGTGATCCTCTATGCCCTAGGGCAGAGGCCCAATACCGGTTATAGGATTGAGCAGTATGAAGATTTTGCCATTATACAAAATAGGACTCTGCTGCTGCCCATACGTACTCAGCAGCCCGATGCAGAGCGTCTCTATGGAGAGATGATCACAACACCGTGTCAATTTTTCACACTCCCTAAAAGAGCCTTTTCAAAAATAGTCACCGGCTCTCACTAAGAGGCAGATCAGTCAAGGGCCACCAAACCATTGACCCCGATGAAAGAACCTCTCCATATTACTCAACTTAGCCAGTCATCCTCTTATTAAATAAGCAAATATCTCATATGAAACCATAAATAATATAAAGTTCTACCAAAAACGGTCGACATCATAATAGACTAGCCAAATAAGAAGCAGATTCCTATTCTGTATATTATCAATGCACTGGGGTTACCCATGCAATTTTTAAACATAAATGGAGAGCCTCCCCTTTTAGCAAAAGTCAGGGGATATTTTGAATAACATGAATAAACTTCAACTCTCTGAGTTGATGGTTGCACTTGTTGAACCATCATCTACCCAACGCCGTATCATTACCCGCTACCTTGGTGAGCTGGGTATTACTCATATTGAGACCATCACCATTGATGATAATCCCATTGAGCAGATTCAGAGATTAAAGCCCGACTTAGTTATCAGCGCCCTCTATCTGAGCAATCAGCTAACAGGTACTGCTCTTGTCCATCAGATGCGTGAAAACAGCACGCTCAGTAACACTGCATTTATGTTGATATCCAGCGAGACACGTTTTCGCTATCTCGACCCCATTCGTCAAGCAGGTGTCATTGCCATCCTGCCAAAACCCTTTTCTATCAATGAGCTTAAAATCGCCCTCAACTCCACGCTTGAGTATATCGACCCCAATGAGGTTGAACTAACCAACTATGAGCCAGAGAACCTACAGGTACTGATTGTCGATGACAGCCCAATGGCACGAAAACATATTCAGCGTGTTCTTAGAAATATGGGATTACAAAATTTTACCGAAGCAGTTGATGGTGCTGAAGGGATAAAAATGATCAATGAGCACTATTTTGATTTGGTCGTTACCGATTACAACATGCCAAACATGGATGGCGGTGAGCTAGTAGACCAAATCCGCAGTAACAGCGAACAATCAGGAATACCTATATTAATGGTCACGAGTGAATCCAGTGAAAATCGGTTAGCTGCTGTTCAGCAGTCTGGCGTCTCAGCCATCTGCGATAAGCCTTTTGAGCCGGCCACAGTTAAACAGCTGCTGGAAAAGCTCTTCTCTTAAGGTGGACAGCATTAGAGACCTAGGCGATAGTAACCAAAGTAGTGGAGGCCGCGCCGGAATAACCCTATCATTAATAAGATATTTACCTATTATTACCACTATTACACTCCAGCATTAAAGGGCAACGCCCACAAACTAGAGATAACGATTATGCCTGTTGTACTAATAATCGATGATCAGTCTATCAGCCGGATGATACTTGATGAGTTGATACGCTCAATCTCTCCTGACATCACAACCCAATCATTTGCAGACCCTGTAGCCGCACTGGAGTGGGCTAAAAATAATACGCCTGACTTAGTTTTAACCGATTTTAAAATGCCCAATATGGATGGCATTGAGTTTACTCAGTGGCTACGCAAAATCCCCTCATCTTGTGATATTCCCGTTGTCATTATCACCTGCATTGAGGATAAAGCGATCCGCTATCGTGCATTAGAGTCTGGCGCAACTGACTTCCTAACCAAACCCATCGATCACAATGAGTGCCGGGCCAGGTGTCGCAATTTATTAACCCTACGACGCCAACAGGCCATCATAAAAGATCGCGCACGCTGGCTTGAAAATGAGATTGTAGAGACCACTAATGAGCTAAAATTACGAGAAAAAGAGACACTCTTTCGTCTAGCAAGAGCAGGAGAATTTCGCGATGTAGAGACGGGCAATCATGTCTTACGTATGGCGCAATATGCTCACAAAATAGCTAAAGAGCTATCTATTCCAGATCATCAATGTGATCTTATTTTGCATGCAGCCCCCATGCATGACATCGGTAAAATTGCAATATCTGACAAGGTGTTGCTAAAGAATGGCAAGCTTAACTCAATTGAGTGGAGTGAGATGAAAAATCACAGCCTACGGGGCTTCGATATTTTATGTAATAGCCCCTCCAAATATCTACAGCTTGGCGCACTCATCGCTCGCTCTCATCACGAACGATATGATGGCCAAGGTTACCCGGATGGTCTTAAAGGTGAAGATATCCCGATTGAGGCGCGGATAGTTGCTGTTGCTGATGTCTTTGATGCTCTCGTCTCTTCACGCCCCTACAAACAAGCTTGGAGTATAGAGAAGGCTCTCAACTACCTAACATCAGAGCGTGGACAACACTTTGATAGCCAATGTGTTGATGCATTTATTACCCATTTTGATGAGGTTGAAGCCATCATGAGTAAACTAAAAGATAAGCCTATCCCTCCCAAAACAATGTAACCCAAGGTTTTCAGACTCTGGAAACAGGTGCATAGTGTTCTACACTACGTAGGGATAATGGTATATTTCGATTAAAAGAGTGAGGTATTTTTATTTGCTCAGCGTAAGGGAAGCTCTAAAGTAAGTCTGGTTGAATTTCAGACGGTATAAAACAATCATGATTTGTTCAGAGCTTCCCTAAGATAGATAGACCTGAACTTTAAATCCGCACTTTATGAAGCAGTCTAGAGATACCAAATTTAATTAAGAGTAGAGAATATTGAGCCTTTTTAACATCTCATTTACACGGAAATTTCTTCAGCTCTTTTCCGGTGCAAATAACACCCTCTGCAATAGCAGTGAGATAGCACAAAATATCCTATTGATATCAGCTAATAATCACCATGCAGATAAACTCACTGAGCAACTCAACACTTGGGGCTACCAAGTTGAGCATTATCACTCAACTGAAGAGGCTTTATGCCGCTTGGCAGACACCATCAGTAGAACCAATTTTAAAGCGCTCATCTTCGACCAACGCCACCTAAGTATTGACCCAAAGTGGTTCATAGAAAAACTGCATCACTCACTGCCACTGACCTCCCTAACAACCATATTAGTTGGGCCACAACCATCAAAATGTGAGCAGGCGCTACTAAAAAAGGCAGGGTATCACTTTCAAGTAGCAACCCCTCTCGATACACGCCGCCTATTTTCTGCACTGCACACCCCAGTAGAGAATATCGAAAATTGTGCTGGCATCTCAAACCTCCTTGATAAATTTAACGATATTTACCCAAGGCTCTCAGCTAAAAAAATACTCCTGGCGGTACAGGACAATAAAACTGTTGATCTAGCCAAAAACACGTTAGAGAAACAGGGGCACACCGTTTCTGTTGCAAAGGATGGGCAGCAGGCACTGCTCGCACTTGAGACAACACATTTTGATATCACCATCATTGAAAAAGAGCTACCTCTATTGAGCGGTATACAGGTGGTTAACATTCACCATCTTGACTGCCCATCAGATCAATGGATGCCGTTTATTTTATTACTTGAGGAGGGGAGCGTTGAAAACTACCCATCCAGCCAAGTAAAAGCCTACCTAGCCAAACCTATTAACAGCCAACAGCTCATAAAAACACTACATAACTTAGTCCATCAGCAGAGTATTCATCCTAAAAATATCCCCTGTAAGCAACCACCAACTCTCCACCACATGAGCCTCTTAAACGCCGTTCAAGAGACCACACTGGTGGAACAAACTATTCTTGAAGAGTTAAATGCGATGAGTAGCAGTAGTCACTTTATCCATCAGCTCATTCATCTTTTTGAAGAGGATGGAAAAAGAACCCTGCAAGAGCTTTATGAAGCTGTAGCATCCGATGATTTTGCCTATTTTAAAGAGATGGCTCATCTGCTACTCGACAGCTCCAGTTTTTTAGGCACCAGCCGATTCTATGAATTAAGTCTTCATGCAACCCAAATCAACAAAAGAGAGTTCACTGAGAGTGCCGAGAGCATTCTTAGAGGGCTAGAAGAGACATTTAACATAACCACTACCGAACTATTTCAATACCTGTCAGAAAAAACAGACTCTCTATCTAATTCATAGCAGAAGCAGCCATGGTTCAACCCAATGAGAGATATCAGCTAAAGTCGCTATTATCACCCACATTCTACATTGAACGGCTAAGCAACCGTCCTGACTCAGAGCACGAGCAGGCGTTGATACGCATTATTTTAGTCTGCTGCGCACTAAGTTATCTTCTCCTCCACGCACCTCAAGATGAGATTGAAGCCAAAGCCTTAGCTATTTGCGTCAAGCTCACAACCATTGCTTTGGCCTTTAGCATCGGTCTATTTTTCATCATCCTGCTACAACCAGGCCGCTCTGTGCCTCGACGTATCATCGGAGCAGTGGTCGATATGTCGCTATTAAGCGCCTGTATGTCGATCATGAATGATCTAGTCGCACCCTGGTACGGCATCTACCTCTGGGTCACTTTTGGTAATGGCTTTCGATACAATGAGAAGTATCTCTACCTATCAGGTAGCTTGGCTGTTATTGGTTTTGGCATTGTTATCCTCATCACACCTTTTTGGCAGCAAAACAGTAGCCTAGCCATTGGCCTGCTGATCACTCTGATTGTTCTACCGGGTTACGCTGCCGTTCTGGTTAAACGAATCAACACTATGCGAAAAAAAGCGGAGGAGGCCAGCCGTGCAAAGAGTGATTTTTTAGCCCGAATGAGTCACGAAATCCGCACCCCTCTCAATGGTATTATCGGCACCAGCGACCTCCTCAATACCTGCCAACTAGACAAAGAGGAGCGAGAGTATGCCAACACCATCTTTGCATCAGGCCAGACACTACTGCAGCTTGTAGAAGATATTCTTGATATATCTAAAATTGAAGCTGGTAAGCTCACCATTGAGCATACTGAGTTTGATCTGCACAATCTCATCCACAGAACAACGCGTATGCTCACCTCCCAGGCTGAAGCAAAGGGGTTACGTCTACTCACTCATATTGACCCAAATCTTCCCTATTTAGTTTATGGTGACCCACTCCACATCCGGCAAATATTGATCAATCTCATTGGGAACTCAATCAAATTTACAGCCAAAGGTTATATCAATGTCAGCTGTCAGGTCGTCGAAAAAGGGGCGTTAAATAACAAAATTCTCTTTGAAATTTTAGATACGGGCATCGGCATTCCTGAAGATAAACAGGCAGGTATTTTCAATAAGTTTACCCAAGCGGATGAGAGCACCACCCGCCAATTTGGGGGGACAGGTTTAGGAACAACCATCTCTAAACAACTCGTTGAACTTATGGGTGGGGAGATTGGCTTTACCAGCACACCCGATATCGGCTGCGTCTTCTGGTTCAATCTTGAACTTGAATATAAAATACCTCTCTACAATAAGCCTGACAGCTCACTACTTGAAGGGTGCAGAATTCTCCGAGTCTGCGACAAACTAGAAGCAACAACAGAACTCACCCAGCAACTGGAGAGGTGGAATCTACCCTACCAATCAACCAGTAATATCCGCGACACCATACGCCTACTCATCAGTTACGCCACTAAAAAGTCCCCTTTTAATATTTTGATTCTCGATAGCCTCATCACTAGCTCAGATATTAATGAGCTATTAACCACACTTCATGATGAGATCTCATTTAATGAAACAACTATTTTACTTATTGAAGGTGAGGCTTCTGTAACACTATCAACCCATGATTCATCACTCCCTCTCCACTCTATTTCATCCCCCATAAACCAGCTACAGCTCTTCAATGCACTGCACGCATCGTATGCCGTAATAGAGAGCGGTGATCAGTTAAACAGCCTCACCGATAGACCACATCCACCGCAGCAAGAGACAACACTTAATATCCTTATTGCAGATGATAATAAGATCAACGGTATGGTAATTGGGCGGATTTTAGAAAAAGCAGGCTTGCAGCACACATTGGTGGAAAACGGCCAGGAAGCACTCGACAAATTGGAACAGGACAACCATTTTGACTTAGTCATTATTGACATGCATATGCCGGTACTCGGTGGTATCAAGGCATACAAAACCTACAGCTTCGCCAATGCCAGCGCTGATAGAGTCCCCTTTATCATGCTAACGGCCAACGCAACGACTGAAGCGAGACTTGAGAGTCAAGCCATTGGCATCAAACACTTCCTCACCAAACCAATATCATCATCCCAACTGCTTGAAGAGGTCGCCAAAGCGACAAATCACGCTGAATTAAAACCTCTCGCTTCTCCCTATCCAGCCAACACACCACATAAAAATAAAGGGCAAAAGAGCAACAGCACGATAGATTTCACCGTATTAAACGAGCTGATAGAACTATCCAGTAGCGACGATTTTCTACAACGTCTGCGTGATAACTTCATTCATGACGGTATACGCCTGATAGAGAGTATACGTAGCTCTCTTGCAAACAATCAGCACGCCTCTTTTAAAGAGCACGCCCACGCATTGAAAGGCTCAGCAGCCTATCTAGGCCTACACAAACTGGCCACTTATGCCTCCACTGCCAACCACCTATCGGATGACGAGTTCATCTCCCAAGGAGATGCCGTTCTGCAACAGATAGATAAGGCTTTCCTGCAAGCTAAAACGGCACTTACAACAGAAGTAGAACGCCACTACAAGGCTCTAAAAAAACCGTCATCCTCTACAAAAAGAGACGATTTCAAGCTCTGAGTCTCACATATACTAAGAAGATCGTTGATATTGCGATCTTCTTAGTATCATCAACCCACAAGTTCAACCAATGGCTTCACTTCTGAAGTTTTATTACCCCAACGCCGCCGCTGGGCACGCACCAAATACTCCATCACTCGAATATTTTTCTCAGAAAGTTGCATTGCAGTATCTACCCAAATACCAACAATATTCATCAACTCATCATAAGAGACTGGATTAAACTCGGCCATCACACGATCGAGGCTATGCATACCTACTGAGCGGCTACGCTGGTGTTTGATAAAGTCATAAACAGCCTGTGTACCCTCTCCATTTGGCACGAGACGATCAACAATACCCATCTCATAAAGCTCTGCCGCACTATATATTTTACCGCTAGCAATGATCCGTTTGGCCAGAGATGGGTTCAACTTACGCGCTAAAAAGCTAAAAGCACCCATACCAGGAAAAAGCCCAAACATCGTTTCAGGAAAGCCAAAAGTTGCTTGCTCTTCAGCGATCAGCACCTTACTTGCCAAAGCGGTCTCAAAACCGCCACCTAACGCCTCCCCCTCTACCAGAGAGATCGTCGTGAAGGGAAGATCAAAACCTGTCGAAAAAGGGTAAAGCACATCAATACATGCCTTGCCATACTGCATCAAACCCGCATGATCACCTTTTCGAATAAGTTCGATAAATTGTGCAAGATCACCACCCAAGTTAAACACACCTGGCAGTGTAGAGTTGGCAACCTGAAAAAGTAGACGATTCTCATCATCTGACTTCATCCCCTGTCGTGCAAAAGACTCAATACTCCTATTAGCTGAAGCAATATCACTCAGCAGTGCATAGCTCATACACGGGCGCTCTGGGTATTTAAAAGAGCTCCATACCAACTGATGCTCAGGTTCATATCTGACCTCATAGTTAGGCGTTGTGATATTCAATGTTGAAAGCGTTTCTCTGTGATACATGCCCTTCTCCTGTTTTCTAGCTGTAGAACTACAAAATAATCGCTATGGACAACCTTTGCACAACGCATAACCATGCCGTACAAAAGCCTTATGTGAATGTTATTACTTCAGTGTGCAAAATACAGACCATCAAAACCCTTAGTTTCAGCATGGATTAACTTTACATAGAAAATCAATTGATTAGTCGTATAATATTTTTTCAGTTCGGTTCATTCCCAAAAAGTACGCATCACTATTTTATTGGAGCGTCACCATTTTGGCATAAAGGAGCTTTAACTTGTCAAAAATCCATCCCACTGTTACCGGCATTATTCTCGCAGGTGGTCGTGCACGACGCATGGACGAACGGGACAAAGGACTTATTGAGCTTGAAGGGATGCCTCTCATCAAATACACCATCAACGCCCTCTCTCCACAGGTAGAGCAGTTGATGATTAACGCCAATCGTAATCAAGAGAGTTATGGTGAGTTTGGTTTTCCTGTCATCAGCGATCAAATCACAGGTTTTCTTGGGCCACTTGCTGGGATGGCAGCCGCTATTCAGAGTTGCGATAGTGACTATATTTTAAGCATACCGTGCGATACACCTTGGGTGCCTAAAGATCTAGCCACAAGAATGTTGGCGGCCATTGAAAAGGAGCAAGCAGATCTCTGTGTTGCTCATGATGGTGAACGATTGCACCCCGTATTTGCGCTCATTAATCGCAATAGAATCAATAGCCTAACAAAGTATCTCAATTCAGGTGAGCGAGCCGTACATCGCTGGTGCAAACAGCAACGGCTAGCCATTGCCGATTTTTCAGATCAACCCAAAGCATTCATCAACGTCAACACACCCGAGGAGCTGATAGCGGCAGCAGAGATAGTAAAATCTGCATAACCCTATCCTTTACTCAGAATGACTTGATCCTTACCACTTGTTTTGGCTTTATACATAGCTTGATCAGCAAGCCGTACCAAATCGAGATAGCTTTGTGCAGAGATGTTGGGGAAGGTTGCCACACCAATGCTCAGCGTGATATCTCTATCGGCCCAGCTGTAGTCATGCTCACGCGCCATTTGCGCAATACGCTCGGCCATAACCATCGCCTGCTTTGAGTCTGTATTGGGCAGGACAGTGACAAACTCCTCACCACCATATCGAGCCACCAAATCCTCATTTCTGGAACCCTGACAAAAGTAGTTGGCCACTTGGCAGATGGCATCATCACCACGATCATGTCCATAGGTATCATTAACCAATTTAAAGTCATCAATATCTGCGAGGATAACCGTGAGCGGTTCGTTATGTCGCACAGCATGTGACCAGAGCTGATCCAGCCGCTCATTAATAAAACGTCGATTATATAGACCGGTCAGACCATCGGTAATTGAAATCTCCCTGATTTTGCCGTGCATGATGGCGTTATCAAGTGCAATTGAGATCTGATCAGCCAGATCATCAAACAGCTCCACCACATCTTTTTTGTACGGCACCACACTGCCCAATAGCAAGACACCAATAGTCCGCTCTTTATAAACAAGTGGAATGTAAGCCACCTCACGTGGAACACATTGAGTGACGCCCAGCTCTATTTTCTCAGCAGGCTGACCACTACATGCAGGCACCATAATGGTTCGCTGATCCTTTGCCACTTGCCCTGGGTAACCTTCACCCAGGTTTAGGGGGCTAAGATTATCCTTTGTACCAAAATGGGCATGGGGCACAAGTTGGTTTTTGCTCTCACTCCAAAGGTAGATCACTCCCATCTGAGATTCAGTAATCTCAACCACCACCCCTAACGTCTGCTGCAACAGCTCCTCCAGATCAAGTGTAGACATTAGCAATTTGGCAACCGCACTATGTTTTTTCAGTCGCTCTTCACGCTGAAAAACACCTTTTGCCATATGATTAAAGCCCTCACCAAGCACTTCAAACTGATCACCTGTCTCAATTTGAACAGAGACATTCAGCTCACCCTCACCAAAGCGTTTCAATGCTGCCAACAGTAGATTAAGCGGCTGTGTAATATCACTTCGAATAAGGTAGGTCACCCCTAATGAGAGGAGAAGCCCAAGGAAGACAACCACAGCAACCCCTTTACCCAACGCCATCACAAATTGAGAGTCAAACCCCTTCTCAGCTCTACTAACACCGATTGCACCTATAATTCTATTACGACTATCTCTAATCGGCTCAAAGGCAGCAATCGCCGAGAGGCCAGCAATTTCCAGTGGGCCATAGTAGGGTTTGCCATGAGGAATAACATCTTTTAAAACCTCTGGAATGACCTGCCCTAACACCCACGGTTTCCTTGGTCTGGAAGAGGTGAGATGCAGTGTAGCCCCCTCCGTAGGTTTACCCGCAAATAGGGTAAAATCAACACCGAGACGTTCCAATACACTATCACCCAACCAAGGATTTGCAGTCAGCAATACCCCTGCAACAACCGCCCCAGCTATTCGGCCATCAAATCGAATAGGCGTCGCCACAAATTGCACCACGGCAACATCTCTGATCACATTGGCCAACTCACTATTTTCTCGCACCAAAAAATCGCGACTCACCAACTCTGTTGCACTTGCTAACTCACCCTGCAACACGGCTCTAGAGAAAACCTCACCTAAATTAACCAAATCACCATATTCATTACCACGCCGAGCAACCACTCGCTGATCACCATCAATGATCATCAAAGCGGTGACAAAACTAGCCTCTCGGCTGAACTCTAAGAGTAGCTTTTGCAGTTGTTGTTGATCCCGCTCTTGAAAAGCTTGGCGAAAATCGCTGCGTTGTGCCAACTGAGGAATCGATTGACGCAGCATTGCCGTCCGCTCTTCATAGACCACCTTAGCACCACGCAGGGCAAGCTTGATCTGCTCAGTGGACTCTTGCTGAAATTGACTTTGAAACAGGTTAAAAAAAATGATCACTAGCAATGAAAATGGCAGCCAGAAGAGGATCGATAGCGCCACTATGGTTTTAGTGCCAATACCCAGCTTTGGTCTGTTTAGCTTGATAGACAGATCTTTTTGCACCATTCCCACCTCATTAAAAAATCACTATTTGGTTAGATACAGCTCACTGACACTCAATAATTAACGAGAACCATCTCTCAAGTGTATAGATAGATATAGGGGATAGGGAAGCTCTAAGGAACCTCTGAAGAAGCCATGATTGTTTTAGACTGACTAAAATTGCTCCGATTTGTTTCGAAATGAGCTGCAATAGACCGATTATTACAGCTCATTTCGAAACAAATCGGAACAGTTTTATTTCAGCCTAAATTTTAGCTGAGCTTTAGCGAACCTTATGCTTTAGTACAACCAGACTTAATCAGGGGCTCCCTAACGTCTCGGTTTCACCCTAGCCGTTGGCACAGCCGACCACGGATCATCTGGCCAATAGTGTTTTGGATAACGTCCCTTCAACTCTTTTTTGACTTCAGGGTAGGTTCGCTGCCAAAAGCCTTTCAGATCTTGCGTCACCTGTATGGGCCGCTGTGCAGGTGATAACAGGTGTAACATCACCACCACCTCACCATTGCAAATTGTTGGGGTATCAGCCAAACCAAACATCTCTTGCAGGCGCACCGCCAGTATTGGTGTTTCCCCTTTGTCGGTATAGCTTAACCGTCGTCGGCTACCACTTGGCATCGCTAGGTGAGTCGGGGCCAATTGATCAACCTGTTTACACATCGCCCAATCAAGCATGCTTTTGAGGATGTTTAGTAGGTTGAGTCGTTTTAGGTGATCACGTCGACTTATACCACTCAAATAGGGAGCCAACCACTGATCAAGATGGGCACTTAACCAAGCATCCGAGAGATCAGGCCAAGCCACTTCTGGCTGCCATTTTTTCAGACTCAACAGCCGATGTTGCCAATCACGGCTTGCATCACACCAAGGTAGCGACCCTAACCCCATTTGCTCAATGCCAACCAACATAGCCGCACCCACCGCCGCCAAGTCTGGCTCAGTGAGCCGACAACTGGTGAGCACAATAGCCCCAAGTCGATCTCCTGACATGGCCACCACACTCGCACTACTCTTATCCCACGCAATATTGAATGACTGTTTGATCTGCTCAGGAATCACTTGGTACAGTGTTGACTCATCCACTTCAGCAGCTAAAAAAACACGCCCCTCAGAGTGACCCGCATCAAGATTAGCAACGACCAAATAGGGGCTGCTATTGAGTGGATCATCCTCCATTAGTCGCACCCCACGTCCACCAGAGAGCAGATAGCTACAGTGCTGATTGGAGCGACACTGGGCAATGCGGTCTGGGTAGGCCTGTGCCAACAGCGCACCAGCCGACCAGGTCTGGCCCGGTGGTTTTGCTTTGCTATCCAGCATGCGTAACCACTGTGAACTGATACGGTCAATTTGCCGACAGAGAACAGCATCTGCACCGGCAGATCGTGCCACTTCATCTCCCTTATCTCGCCACAGATTGAGTAACATGAGGCGTAACTCAATATCCGTTGTCCGATGACATGAGAAGTCTCGCTTGAGCAGATCACGTTCACTGACAATCGCTGCCAGATCACAGGCCAATTTAGCCACCCCCACACCCGCAGCAAACAGCAACATGTGAGCCAATCTGGGATGCAATGGTAGTGCCGTCATCAAACGACCTGCAGCCGTCACCCGCCCCTGTGAATCAAGTGCAACCAACGCCTGTAATAGATCAACCGCCTGATCAAATGCACCATTAGGGGGAGGATCCAACCAGCTCAGTTGGGTAGGATCACTCACCCCCCAACTAGCCAGTTCAAGCACCAAGGGGGCGAGATCAGCATCCAAAATTTCTGCCGGCTGCTGCGCCAACAGCCGGTTATTGGTTGTCTCATTCCAGAGCCGATAACAGACCCCTGGGGCCAACCGCCCTGCTCGGCCTGCACGCTGATCAGCAGAGGCGCGTGATACCCGCACCGTCTCTAGACGAGTTAGACCACTATTGGGATAGAAACGGGGCCGCCGAGACCACCCACCATCAACCACAGTATGGATACCCTCAATGGTTAAGCTTGTCTCAGCAATAGAGGTGGCCAATACCACACGGCGACGCCCCCTCCTATCTGGCAGCAGTGCCATCTCCTGCATCTGCCGGCTAAGGCCACCATACAACGGGGCTAATATGATATTTTCACAGCATGTCAACTGTTGTAGTTGAGCCAAAGTTCGTTTGATCTCACCAACACCTGGTAGAAAAAGTAGGATGTCACTCTGCTGCTCTTGCAGCGCCAACTTCACCCCTCTCACCGCCTGTTGAACCCCATTCTGCTCTTGCTGTTGAGCCACATATTGGATCTCAACAGGGTAACTACGCCCTGCCCCTTCAATCGTGGGGCAGCCACCCAGCAGGGTAGCCAGCCGTTGACAATCCATCGTAGCAGACATCAACAGCAGCTTTAGGTCATCTCGCAGCCCCTGTTGAATATCAAGACAGAGCGCCAACCCAAGATCCGCTTGCAGACTCCGTTCGTGGAACTCATCAAAGATCACCAGCCCCACATCATCCAGCTCAGGATCATGCTGTAGACGGCGAGTTAATATCCCCTCCGTCACCACCTCAATCCGTGTGCGGGGTGAGACTTTACTCTCCAACCTAACCCGATAACCCACCCGCTCCCCCACTGATTCTCCCAGTAGTTTAGCCATCCATTGAGCCGTTGCTTTTGCCGCCAAACGACGCGGTTGCAACATGATGATATTCAGGCCACCAAGCCATGTTTGTTCCATCAATCGCAACGGGGCGATGGTTGTTTTACCCGAGCCAGGGGGTGCGGAGAGGATAGCCGAAGGGTGATCCGCCAGTGCTTGGCAGAGTTCAGGCAGGAGACTTTCAATAGGGAGTTCAGACATGGTGCAGATGATAGCAGGGTCATGCCCATCACCAAGTACCTATCATTAACGCCCCTTTGCATCTCTCCTGTGGAGGCGAGAGAGATCTTACAGATTGCCAGACAAAGCTAAATCAAAAGTCCTCATCCAGCTCATCTTCAAAATCTTCATCCATCATCAGCTCTTCTTCATCTGACATTGGTGGATCACCATCATAGACTAAGCTTATACGCTGCTGTAGGTAGGCGTCTCGTATAAAAGCGTAGGGGTCTATTGCAGCCTCGTTGATCAGCGCTACCGCTTCGAGCAGATCTGCACGTCTATCAATGTAATAGACTGAGGTAGCAACAGCAGATTCGGCGGCCGTCAAGTTGGCAAGCGTCAGTGGATTCATCATCACATCAGCCAGCAGGCCCACCGTATCTCGAACACTACTAGGCCCCAAAAAAGGCAACACAAAATATGGCCCTGAACCGACGCCCCAGTAACCCAAAGTCTGGCCAAAATCCTCTTTGTAGCTCGGCAAGTTTAGATCACTCGCAATATCAAAAAAACCAAACAGGCCGATTGTACTATTGATCATCACTCGTACAACATCAGAAACAGCTCGGTCAATTTTGAGCTGAAATAGGTTATTCACTGCCGAATTTACATCTAACAGATTACCAAAGAAATTGCTGACACCATGATCAACAACATCAGGCGTAACTACCTGATACGCTTCGGCAAGTGGAATAGCAACATATTGGTCAACCCCCTCATTAAAACCATCAACTGAGCGGTTGTAGGATTCCCAAGGGTCACCTGCCACTTCGCTATCGGAGGGAATTGAGGCACAGCCTGTTAACAACAGGAGCATGCAGATAAGCAGTAGCTTTGTCGTTTTAATTATCTGCTCTAATCTCTCTGCGTACAAAAAATCACTCATAAGTCATCTGGTGAAAATCGCCATTGTCCGATATGCTTCGCCGATGAATGATTATGCATACAACCCACTTATTGCACAACGGTTTCGCGGCTTCCTCCCTGTCATTATTGATGTTGAGACAGGTGGCTTTGATGCCAAAAGCGATGCTCTACTTGAAATTGCCATCGTGACACTGCGTATGGGTGATGAGGGAGAGCTCGAACTCGCTGAACAATACGCCTCTCATGTGACACCTTTTGAAGGTGCCAACCTTGACCCTAAAGCACTGGCCTTTAATGGCATCGATCCCGACCACCCCTTTAGAGGCGCACTAAGTGAAAAGGATGCACTGAAAAAAGTCCTCACTCCTGTGCGCCACGCAGTTAAAGAGAGTGGCTGTAACCGTGCTATTTTGGTGGGACACAACGCCTTTTTTGATCTTGCTTTTCTTAATGCTGCCGTTGAGCGCACTCGCTTTAAACGCAACCCATTCCACCCATTTAGCACCTTCGATACAGTATCTCTATCGGGGCTAGTCTATGGACAGACGGTGCTGGCAAAAGCAGCTCAATGTGCAGAGATCGAGTGGGATAATCGCCAAGCACACTCTGCAATTTATGATGCAGAGAAGACGGCTGAGCTATTTTGCAAGATTGTAAATAGCTGGCCCTTTGCTTTAAAGGCCAGTGGAGAAGAGTAGAAAATAAGGCAGGAGCGGTGAAATACTGCACCGCTCCTGCTTTTTGTACAGTCTAGCTAAACAGTCTACTCTGTGATCTGTTTATAGGCTTCTTTACTATCTGTCTTAATACCATTCCAGATATTACCACTCATCTCAGCACCACTATCTGCAGCTTTTTTAGCACCCTCTTTGGTGCTCTCCCACACTTCAGAAGCCCCCTCTTTGGTACCTTGCCACACCTCTTTACTACCACTCTTAACCTTATCCCACGATTTGCCAAGATCACTATCAGCAGCCTGAAGCGAGCAAGTAGAGAGCAATATGATGCAGAAAAATAGTCGTTTAGCCATCAAAAATTAAGCCTGTGCCGCAGCGTTAATCATCTCTTTCAACTCGCCATTCCCATGCAATTCCATAAGGATATCGCATCCACCAATTAGCTCACCATTGATGTAGAGCTGTGGAAAGGTGTGCCAATCGGCATATTTAGGTAGGTTTTCATAGACTTCAATATCAGAGAAGACATCAAAAAACTCAGCATCTTTGCAGACATCATAAAGCGCAGCAGAGGCGCGTGAAGAGTAACCACATTGAGGAAACATACGCGTGCCCTTCATAAATAGAACAACTTGGTTTCCCTCAACAATCTGAGCAATACGCTGTAATACATCCATTAAAACACCTCAATAAAAAATAGTAATAGTTGACCGATATTGTCACATATTCTGCCCCACATAAAACCTACCGTTTTAATGGTAAGGTTTTTTTGGGACATTTTTAGGAATAAAAGTTATTTAGGCCGTCTGAATTTTAGCTGGGCTTTAGCGAACCTTATACTTTAGTGCAACCAGATTTATTCAGGCTCTTTAAACTGCATCCACTTGGCGCTGCAACCAAAACTCTAGTAGCGCCAGGTGCCACAACTTGCTCCCTTTAAGGCGAGTATGGTGCATCTCTGGTGCTGAAAGCAGCATGTCGATATAAGCAGGCTGGTAGATACCACGCTGACGACAAGCATCGGAGGTGACAATATCACGCATAAACGCCAGAAAATCACCCCGCACATACTTCAATGCTGGCATCGGGAAATAGGCTTTTGGACGGTCAATCACTGAGTCAGGCACAATACCGCGTGAGATCTCCTTCAGCAGATATTTACCATCCCCTTTCAGTTTTATCTCTGGCGGACAACGAGCAGCCAGTTCAACCAGCTCATGATCAAGAAAGGGGACTCGTGCTTCTAAACCCCACGCCATGGTCATATTGTCGACTCGTTTCACAGGGTCATCGGTAATCAGAGTGGTGACATCCATACGCAAAACAGCATCAAGAAAGGTATCGGCATAGGGCTCAGACAAGAGCTGACCAATCAGTTTTGAGGTATGATCCCCACTGGTAAATGCCGGCTGAATCATCCGTTGAAATTCACTATGGTCACGATCAAAATAGTGACGAGCAAATCGCTCTGTAGGTGTGCCTTTGTTATCGGCCATCATGCGTGAATACCAGAAATACCCACCAAACACCTCATCAGCCCCCTGCCCCGACTGCACCACTTTGACCTCTTTTGAGACCTGCTCTGAAAGCAGATAAAAGGCGACGGCATCCTGACCAAACATCGGCTCCGCCATCGCATCAACCGCCTCAGGTAGACGTTTTAGCACCTCACTGTTGGGTACTAGAAATTTATGGTGGCGGGTATTGTAGCGTTTGGCGACCTGATCAGAGAATTCAAATTCATTGCCACACTCCTCCTGTGCATCTTCAAAACCAACCGAAAATGTACGCAGATCTGAGAGACCCGCCTCAGCCAGTAGCGCCACCAGTAGACTTGAGTCAAGACCACCAGAGAGCAGCACACCAACCGGCACATCAGCCACATCATTACGTTTAGCAACTGCCTTACGCAGTGACTCATGCACAGCATCAATCCACTCTCGATCAGAGAGTGGATCATCAAACCGTGTGGCTGGAAAGCTCCAATACCGTTTTTGCTCACCAACCCTCTGCTGATCAATCGTCATCGTGTGGCCAGGGGAGAGTTTACGAATACCTTGCAAAATCGTTCGTGGGGCGGGGATTACGGCATGCAGGGTGAATTGATGATGCAGTGCAATGGGGTCGATACTTTTGTCGATACCGCCACCCGCCAACAGCGCCTGCATATTGGAGGCAAAACGGATGCGCTGATCATCCAACGAGTAGTAGAGTGGTTTAATACCCAGGCGATCACGGGCGAGAAAGAGGCTCTTTTTCCGCTCATCCCAGATGGCGAAGGCAAACATACCATGCAGCCGCTCAACACACTTCTCACCCCAGGCGTGCCACGCTTTGAGAATCACCTCACTATCGCCATGCGAGAAGAAGTGATACCCCAAACCTTGTAGCTCGCTACGTAGCTCCTTGTAGTTGTAAATGGCACCATTGAAGACCAGTACCAGACGCAGCTCTTGATCAACCATCGGCTGGTTGGCATGTTCTGATAGATCGATCACTGAGAGTCGGCGGTGGCCAAAACCGAGCGCACCATCGGAGAATAACCCCTCATGGTCTGGCCCGCGCGGCTCAAGTTTTTTGGTCATCGCCTGAATGGCAGCCATATCGGCTGAATGGCCATCCAATCTCAACTCACCACACAATCCACACACGTTAGTCACTCCCAGGTAATGCTTTGCGTTGTCGGTAGCGGCTCAGATTGTCGCTGAAATCTCCCCATCTAAACAGGGATAACTTCATCAAAATTAAGCCTTGCTGATCATCTCATCAACCAACCGTTCACACTCCAACCAATCATCTACCGCATGTCCAGGCTCAAAATTACGCTTTTCAGAACGAAAGTAAGCCATTGTCGTGATCATCTCATAACGATCTTTATTACTGACTGAAGGAGCTGTTGTTTTAGCAATCATACTCTTCTTGGCAACTACCTTCTTTTTTACCACTGTTTTTTTCTTAGCAGGAGCTTTTTTGATGGCCACTTTTTTCTTGGTTACTGCCTTCTTAGCTACAACCTTTTTTTTCGTCGCCGCCTTTTTTTTACTGGGTGATTTAGTTACATTCATTGCAAGCATTCCTTCGTATGGAGAGAGTATTGGGAATTATAATCAGTGTACAAAAAAACAATCCCCAACACCCATAGGGTATTGGGGACTCATTTTGAAGCCTGTTATTTCTGCTTAGTCAGATTTTTGTCCAGCCATAAATAGCCAAGTATCGACCACAGTATCAGGGTTGAGTGAGACACTGGTGATATTCTGCTCCAGCAGCCATTTTGCCAGATCGGGGTGATCTGATGGGCCCTGCCCACAGATACCGACATATTTACCCTGTTTGTGACAAGCCTCGATCGCCATGCTGATCATCTTCTTCACAGCGGGGTCACGCTCATCAAAGCTTGATGCAATGAGGCTAGAGTCACGATCTAAACCGAGGGTGAGCTGGGTCATGTCGTTAGAACCGATTGAGAAACCATCAAAATATTCGAGGAACTCTTCAGCCAACACAGCATTGGAAGGCAGTTCACACATCATGATCAGACGCAAACCATCTTTACCGCGCTCCAGGCCATTTGCGGCCAGTGCTTCAGAGACTCCTTTAGCCTCTTCAAGGGTACGGACAAATGGAATCATGATCTCGACATTGGTCAGCCCCATATCGTTACGCACGCGTTTCAGTGCTTCACACTCCATCTCAAAGCAAGGTCTGAAGCTTTCGGAGAGGTAACGTGCTGCACCACGAAAACCGATCATTGGGTTCTCTTCTTCTGGCTCGTAGCGAGTGCCCGCCACCAAGTTGGCATATTCGTTAGACTTAAAGTCTGACATACGCACAATCACGGGGTTGGGTGAGAAAGCGGCCGCTAGGGTAGAGACACCTTCGACAATTTTTTGGATGTAGAACTCACGAGGTGACTCGTAGGCTCGGATCTGAGGGCCAATCTCATCCTTCAGCTTTTGCGGCAGTCTATCGTACTCCAGCAGGGCTTGTGGGTGAATACCGATCATGTTGTTGATGATGAACTCCATACGGGCCAAACCGATACCCGCATTAGGGGTGCTGGCAAAGCTGAAGGCGCGGTCGGGGTTGCCGACATTCATCATGATTTTTGTTGGGATCTCCGGCATGGTGTCGAGTTCGATCTTGTCGTAAGAGAAGTCGAGCAGACCATCGTAGATAAAACCGGTATCACCCTCGGCACAGGAGACGGTAACCTGCTGGCCATTTTTGATCTTGCTGGTGGCATCGTTACAACCAACAACGGCGGGAACACCCAGTTCACGGGCGATGATCGCGGCGTGGCAGGTGCGGCCACCACGGTTGGTGACGATAGCTGAGGCGCGTTTCATGATCGGCTCCCAATCGGGGTCGGTCATATCAGTCACCAATACATCACCGGGTTTCACTTCATCCATCTGATCCAGGCTGTTGATCAGTTTGACGGTGCCCGAGCCGATACGTGAGCCGATTGAGCGACCTTCCGTAACGATAGAGCCACTCTCTTTCATAGTGTAGCGTTCGATCACGTTGCCGGCTTGGCTCTGTACGGTCTCAGGGCGTGCCTGAACGATATAAATTTTGCCGTCGTTACCATCTTTGGCCCACTCGACATCCATTGGACGACCATAGTGCTTTTCGATGATGACGGTCTGGCGAGCCAGCTCTTCTATCTCTTCATCAGAGATAGAGAAAACGCCCTGAATATCTTCAGGCACATCGATGGTTTTAACGGGGTTTTCGCCACCTGGGTTGTAGATCATCTGGATCGCTTTATCACCGACATTACGGCGTAAAATCGCTGGACGACCGGCGGCCAATGTTGGTTTGTGTACGTAGAACTCGTCTGGGTTTACTGCACCCTGCACCACCATCTCTCCCAAACCGTAACTGGAAGTGATGAAAACCGCATCGCGAAAACCCGATTCAGTATCGAGTGAGAAGGCAACACCGGCAGCACCAATATCACTCCGTACCATTTTTTGGATACCTGCCGAGAGGGCAACTAAACGATGTTCAAAACCCTGGTGAACACGGTAGGAGATGGCCCGATCGTTAAAGAGGGAGGCAAACACTTCGCGGATACGGTGCTTGATGCTCTCTAGACCTGAGACATTGAGAAAGGTCTCCTGCTGGCCGGCAAAGGAGGCATCGGGCAGATCTTCAGCAGTCGCAGAGGAGCGCACAGCCCAGGTAGTCTCTTCGCCATATTCCGCAACCAAACCGGCATAGGCTTCATTTAGCGCCTTGTCGAGTTCTGGCTGAAATGGCATCTCTTCGATCCAGGCGCGAATTTTGGCACCGGTCTCTTTTAGCTTTGCGATATCGTCCACATCGAGTGTATCAAGATTACTCTGGATGCGTTCACCCAGACCATCCTGCGCCATAAAGTCGCGGTAGGCTTCTGCTGTTGTTGCAAAACCACCCGGCACCTGAACATTTAGTTTTGTCAGATGCTGGATCATCTCACCCAATGAAGCATTCTTGCCACCAACGACTTCAACATCATTGATACCCAGTTCACTCAACGGTTGGACATAATTCGACATGTAGCTGTTCCCCAAAATTCCAAAAGGCCATCGAAAATGGTAAAAATTTAGCCGTGCATTGTACTTATTAATTAGTATAAAAAAAACTAGGAGTTCCTATTCCACTGTTTTTTTTGTGCCCATTAATAATAACGGTACAGGTGAGCATTTTACTCAGCAAAACAATGTAGAACAGAGATAGCTTTAGGTGGTAACGGTTGGCTCGCTCCTACCGGTACGCTGGCGAATCTCAGCGAGCCGGTTTGCAATTGATACCAGTGGCTGCATCACACTTGCTGTCTCTTGATTATGTTTCTCTGGATCTGCCTCGTAGCACTCTAAATAGAGACGCAGTGTTGCACCAACGGTGCCGGTACCCGAGAGACGAAAGATAATACGGGAGCCATCGGTGAAACCGATACGGATACCCTGCTTCTCTGAGACTGAGCCATCAATAGGGTCTGTGTAGGAAAAATCATCCGCATAATCGACGGTGAAATCATCCAATTTGCTTCCAGGCAATGAGGCAAGCTGTTCTCTAAGATGCTGCATCAAACCCTCAGCTGCCGCTTTATCTACCCCTTCATAATCGTGCCGTGTGTAGTAATTTCGACCAAACTTACTCCAATGTTCACGCACAATGTCAGCCACTGGACGGCGTATTACAGCCAATAGATTGAGCCAGAAGAGCACAGCCCAGAGACCATCTTTCTCACGCACATGGTCTGATCCGGTTCCAAAGCTCTCTTCACCACATAGTGTGATTTTTCGTTCATCTAGCAGATTGCCAAAAAACTTCCAACCCGTCGGTGTTTCGTAACACTCTAAACCCAATTGCTCAGCTACTCGGTCAGCCGCTTGGCTGGTTGGCATCGAACGAGCGACACCTACAATACCCGCTGAGTAGCCTGGTATGAGATGGGCATTGGCGGTCATCACTGCAAGACTATCGCTAGGAGTGACAAAAAAGTTTCGGCCCAGGATCATATTGCGATCACCATCACCATCTGATGCCGCACCAAAATCAACCGGATCAAGCCCGCTAGTTCGCTCAACCACTTCATGTGCATGCACAAGATTTGGATCAGGATGGCCACCACCAAAATCCTCTTTAGGTATGCCGTTGATGACAGTACCTGGCTCTGCTCCCAGCAGATGTTCAAATATCTCAACAGCATAGGGGCCAGTGATGGCGTGCATCGCATCAAATGACATACGAAACATGCCAGAGTTAAAGAGCTGATGGATACGGTCAAAATCAAAGATCTGCTTCATAAGCTCAACATAATCGGCCACAGGGTCAATCACACTGACCTGCATATCACCCAGTTGGGACTCACCCAATAAATCAATATCAACATCATCACTCAGCAGCGTTTTGTACTGTGTGATGCTGCAGGTCTGATCAAAAATGGCATCCGTTACATTTTCCGGTGCTGGCCCACCATTGGGGGTGTTGAACTTAATACCAAAATCCTCATTTGGCCCCGCTGGGTTGTGACTCGCTGAGAGAATAATGCCACCCTGCGTTTTGTATTTACGAATCACGCAAGATGCCGCAGGGGTAGATAGCAGCCCACCTTGACCGACAATGACTCTGCTAATGCCATTGGCGGAGGCCATACGAAGAATCGTCTGCACTGCAACACGATTGTGATATCGGCCATCACCTCCAACCACCAGCACACCGCTCTCTAGATCGGGCCTGCTGTTAAAGATTGATTGAACAAAGTTCTCTAGGTAGTGTGCTTGCTGAAATACTTTAACCTTCTTACGCAGGCCCGATGTACCTGGGCGCTGATCATCAAAAGGTTGGCTGGATATGGTTTGAATTTTACTCACAAGATAGGGACTCTTAGCAATTTTAGTTCTTAATAGCCTTATTCAACCACACAGACCCATTTGAGGCGAGTGCTTCGCAGCCCTTGAAATATCATTCATCTGCCACCACCTTTGGTGCCAACTGCCTCTGCCACAATGGGTGAGGTGAACTTAGTGAAAGCTCTCGGTTAGAATACCCAGCTTTTATATTTTTTTAGACGATTTTTTAGGATTAGGTGAGTTATATGAGTGTTGAGTCCCATAAAGAGACTATGCAATTTCAAGCTGAGGTGAGTCAGGTACTGAATCTTGTTATTCGCTCTCTCTATAGTAATAAAGAGATCTTTATGCGTGAGCTGATCTCAAACGCATCAGATGCCGCAGAGAAACTTCGTTTCGAAGCGTTGACAGACGAAGCACTGTACGAAGATACCCCTGATCTACGCATTCGTGTCGAATTAGATAAAGAGGCCGGTACCATTACCATCTCTGACAATGGCATCGGCATGAGCCGCCAGGAAGTGAGCGATACCATCGGCACCATCGCTAGCTCTGGCACCCGTAAATTTCTCGACTCAATGACGGGTGATCAGAGCAAAGATAGCCAACTCATCGGTCAGTTTGGTGTCGGTTTCTACTCCGCATTTATCGTCGCTGATAAAATCACTCTAAGAACTCGTCGTGCCGGACTTGGCTCTGAGCATGGTGTACGCTGGGAATCTGACGGTGAAGGCTCCTACACTATCGAGACTATCGACAAAGCTGAACGCGGCACAGAGATCACTCTGCACTTGCGTGAAGATGACAAAGAGTTTGCAGAAGCCTATCGCTTGCGTTCAATTATCGGCAAATTCTCTGAGCATATCGCCATGCCGATTGAGATGCTGAAAGAGGTCTATGCTGAAGAGCCCAAAGAGGGTGAAGAGAAGGCTGAGACCCCAGCACCTGAATTTGAACAGGTCAACAAAGGCCAGGCGCTCTGGATGCGTGCTAAATCTGAGATCAGTGATGAGGAGTATAGCGACTTCTACAAACTGATCTCACACGATTTTGAAGAGCCTCTGGCTCACGCCCACAACCGAGTTGAGGGCAGCAACGAATACAGCGCACTACTTTTCATTCCTAAACGGGCGCCATACGATATGTGGGAGCGCGAACAGAAACATGGTGTAAAACTCTATGTTCGTCGCGTATTCATCATGGATGAAGCTGATAAGCTGATGCCAAATTACCTGCGTTTCGTCAAAGGTATTATTGATGCAGATGATCTGCCATTAAATGTTTCACGCGAGATTCTGCAACATAACCGCAAGATCGACACCATTCGCAACGCCAACACCAAGCGTATTCTCAAACTGCTTGAGAAGATGGCAAAAAATGAGCCCGACAAGTACGCTGAGTTCTGGGAGCAGTTTGGTAAAGTGCTCAAAGAGGGGCCAACCGAGGATATGCCCAACAAGGAGAAGATCGCAGCACTGCTCCGTTTTGCCTCTACACATAATGAAACCGATATGCAGAACGTGTCGCTCGATGACTATCTTGAGCGGATGACTGAAGGGCAAGATAAGATCTACTACATCACTGCCGATTCACAAGCGGCTGCCCGCCACAGCCCGCACCTTGAGATCCTGAAGAAAAAGGGCATCGAGGTGCTACTGCTCTCTGATCGCGTTGATGAATGGATGATCTCTGGCCTGACTGAGTACAAAGGAAAAACACTACAGTCAGTCAGTAAAGGTGAACTTGATCTAGGCGAGCTGGAAGACAAAGATGAGAAAGAGCAGCAGGAGAAAGCTGCAGAGGCCCATCAAGGTCTAGTCGACCGTTTCAAAGAGAAACTAGGTGACCTGGTTAAAGATGTACGCATCAGCCATCGCTTAACCGACTCCCCTACCTGCCTGGTTGTTGAAGAGCATGACATGAGCGCCAACCTATCCCGCGTTCTAAAACAGTTTGGTCAGGATGCGCCTGATGCCAAACCGATCATGGAGATCAACGCCGAGCACCCTTTAGTTCAGCACATTGACACTGAACAGGATGAGGATCGCTTTAACGACATGGCACGCGTACTATTTGATCAAGCGCTTTTAGCTGAAGGCGGTCAGTTAGATGATCCTGCTAGTTTCGTGCGGCGTATGAATAGCCTGATGTTACAGATGGCTAAAGGTTAATATCCAATGGGAATGGTAGAGCGGCTGCGGCCGCTCTACTCCTCCAAACACAACAGCGGAGAGAGCAATGCGAGTTATTCTTCTGGGCGGCCCAGGTGCTGGCAAGGGAACCCAAGCTAGCTATATCAAAGAGAAGTACCAAATCCCACAGATCTCAACCGGCGATATGCTTCGCGCTCATGTCAAATCAGGCAGTGCATTGGGTGTGGCTGCCAAGAAAATTATGGATGAAGGTGGGCTGGTTTCAGATGAGATCATCATGAACATGGTCAAAGAACGCATCCTTGATGACGACTGTAAAAATGGCTTTCTATTTGATGGCTTCCCTCGCACAATTCCTCAGGCCGAAGCACTTGCGGCGGCTGGTGTCTCAATCGACGCTATTATCGAGATCGATGTGCCCGATGAAGAGATTATCAAACGTATGTCAGGTCGTCGCGTACACCTAGCATCAGGCCGTACCTACCATGTTGTCTTTAATCCGCCTAAAGAGGCTGGCAAAGACAATGAAACAGGTGAGGCACTTATTCAGCGTGATGATGACCAGGAAGATACCGTACGTGCCCGTCTTAAGGTCTATCATGATCAGACAAAACCGCTAGTTGGTTTCTATGTAAAACAGTCAGAATCGGGAGCTGAAGATGCACCAAGCTACCACAAAATCAGCGGTGTAGGCGGTGTCGAAGATATTAAGCGTTCGATTTTTGAAGCACTAGGGAAACTCTGAACGAGTCTGGTTGTACTAAAGCATAAAGTTCGCTAAAGCTCAGCTAAAATTTAGGCTGAGATGAAATTGTTCAGAGCTTCCTCAGGATAACCGATCAAACGTGGTGAGGCAGTCTATTTGCCTCGCCACAAAGTGATTACCAAGTACATTTCAACAAGTAGTTACTAACGGGTTCCAAACACCACAATTGTCTTACCTTTAACACCTACCATCCCCTCCTCCTCTAGAGTCTTGAGTACGCGCCCCGCCATCTCGCGGGAACAACCAACAATACGACCCAACTCCTGTCGAGTAACCCGAATCTGCATGCCATCTGGATGAGTCATCGCATCAGGCTGCTTGCAGAGATCAAGCAAGGTATGAGCAATACGCCCTGAGACATCCAAAAAAGCCAAATCTTGTACTTTACGGCTAGTCGCCAAGACACGCTGGGTCAACTGTTTACCAATCGCGTAGAGGATATCTTTGGCATGCTCCTTTAGCTCGGTATTGAATAGCTGTTCCAAGCGTTTATAGCTGATTTCAGCGATCTGACAATCAGTACGGGTTCGCACCATCACGCTACGTGTTGGCTCGACAATAAATATGCCCATCTCGCCAATAAACTCCCCCTTATTCAGGTAAGAGAGAATAATTTCACGCCCATCTTGATCTTCAGCAAAAACGGCCACGGAACCTTCAACAAGGAAATAGAGTACATCAGCTGGATCACCGTAGCGGATAATTTCAGTGTTCTTGGGATAACGGCGTCGATGACAAAAAGTCAAAAAATGCTGTAGATATTCTGGCTCGGCTTGAGGTGGTTGTATAAGTGTCATGTCAGTATTCGCGTAGTTGGCCCATATCTCTTTAATGTTAGGCTAGCTTATACCTCTTGTCGATCTATGCTAGTCTCCGGCACAAAATAAAGTTGGGGGGATGTGATGAAAGCACGAATAAAATGGGCCGACAACGCCATGATGATCGCCGAGTCTGGCAGTGGCCACGCCATTGTGATGGATGGGCCACCTGATCACGGTGGACGTAATATGGGGCCTCGCCCAATGGAGATGTTACTACTCGGCATGGGCGGCTGTACCGAGTTTGATGTACTACACATTTTGAAAAAGTGTCGTCAACCCGTCACTGGCTGCATCGTTGAGATTGAAGCAGAACGCTCAGAGGAGGAGCCAAAAATTTTTACCAAAATACATTGCCACTTCATCATAACAGGCAACGATCTCAGCGAGAAACATGTTGCTCGTGCAATTAGTCTGAGTGCCGAAAAGTACTGCTCCGCCTCAATCATGTTGGGTAAAACAGCTGAGATCACTCATGACTACGAGATCATCAACAGCAGCCGCCGCTAATTAACCTCAAAGCCACCTGACTATATTGATTATTCTTCTCTCAGGCCACTCACTTCGAAACAAATTGGGGCAATCTCAGCCCGTATAAAACAATCATGACTTATTCAGAGATTCCTAACTCTGAGTTGATTTAAATTGGCGAGCAAGCAGCTGAAGAGGGTGTAACACCTCAATATCTAAACCCGCCTCTCGAAAACCAGATCTAAATTGAAGCGCGCAGCCGGTATTACTGGTTACCAAAATATCAGGCCGCAGCCTTTTCACTGCATCTATCTTTATTGACTGTAAACGCTGTGAATTTTCTGCCTGAGTAAACATATAGCTGCCAGCCGCCCCACAACAGAGTCGGTCTTCACCAAAGGTGACCTGTCGCAACTGTGGGATTCTTTCCAGCAATCGGGGCACCGCCTGCAGATCAAAGCGTCCATAAAACATCGAACAGGGCTCATGAATAAGCACACGAGCCTTTAAAGGTTTCAGCTCATCTGGCCAGTCCAACTGTGCAAGATAGTCACCAATCTCCCTCACTGGCTGAGCAAAACCACCCTGCTCTGCCAGCTCTGCACCACAACCAGAAGCGATAGTGAGCAGAGCATCAAATGAAACATCTGAGAGATCTTGCCTATTCTGCATCATGAGATTATCCGCCGAGTCACAATCCCCCATGTGACGATGCATCGCACCACAACACCCCTGCTTCTTAGGCAGCACTACATCACAACCAAGGTGACTCAACACCACCTCTGCCGCTTGCAGCACCTCCCGCTCAAACAGCTGGCTGACACAGCCAGTAAAGAGCATCACACGACGCCGTTTGACCAAGGTATCGACACAGGGCAATTGCCACTCTTCTGTTATCACCATGGGAGGCGGCAACATCGCCTCCATCCGCTTTAGCCTACTTGGCAGATAGTTGTGCAGTAGGGATGAGATTGAACTTATTTGATAACGATGTACTAGCGGAGCAATAAAAGAAAGGGACCGCCGACTCGATAGTAAATCAGCAAGCAAGCGTAATTTGAAACGCCTCCACCAACCCAATGATGACCATCGTCTCGCACGTACACCATCCATCAAAGCACCATACCTCACACCAGATGGACAGGCCCCTTCACATGAGCGACACATCAGGCAGCTGTCTAAATGTTGGTTAAACAAGCGGCTGTCAGCAAGGCCACCCTGTAGCCACGCCTGCATCAGCGCAATTCGACCACGCGGAGAGACCGCTTCATTCTGGCTCAACTGGTAGGTAGGACAGCAGGGTAGACAGAGAGCACATTTTACACAGCGATCGGCCTCATCAATAAGCTGATTAATAGCCAACGAACATCCTGGGTTTACCATATTTTAAGGTGCATCTAATCGAATTTAAGGGGGTGTTATTACAAAACACTCAACTCCAACCCCTATTTTGCCAGAGATTTAGCATCAAAATAACAGCCAAAACATAAAAACATCTAGCGAATCAGTCTTTAAACAGTCGAACCACCCAACATAAAACATAGGGTTTTCACTAGATGTGCTAAATACATTTCCAAGACAAATGTTGACATAGATCACATTTTGATCAAAAATATACTTGCTTAACTTGTTTTTTGGCAAGTTTGCTATCCTCCATCCTCCTTTGGTGGTTTTATAAAGGGCGTAGCACCTCGCTACGCCCTTTCTTTTTTTGAAAAAACAGCACAAGTCCACTTGATCATCCGGACTCGCTCCTGTAAAATCCGCGCTCTTTTGAAATTCTTTTGAACCGTTCCCCTTTGGAGCAACCGTACATGACTACTGTAAGCGCAAAACCGGCTGAAGTGCGTCGCGAATGGCTTCTCGTAAACGCAGAAGACAAAACGCTTGGACGCCTAGCCACCGAAATCGCGAGACGCTTGCGCGGCAAACATAAGCCCGAATACACACCGCATGTTGATACTGGCGACTATATTGTCGTTGTGAACGCTGAGAAAATCCGCGTTACCGGTAACAAGATGAAAGACAAGATGTACCATCACCATACTGGTTATATTGGTAACCTTAAGTCAATTAACCTTGAAAAACTGCTTCAGAAAGCTCCAGAGCGTGTTATTCAGTCTGCTGTAAAAGGCATGCTACCTAAAAACCCGCTCGGCCGTGCAATGTTTAAAAAACTGCGTGTTTACGCAGGCCCAGAACATGAGCACCAAGCACAACAGCCTAAAGAGCTGGAAATCTAGACAATCACTTAACGGATAGCATTTAAGATGTCAGAGACTCATTACGCAACCGGTCGACGCAAAACTTCATCAGCTCGCGTCTACCTCACTACAGGCAGCGGTAAAATTGTTGTCAACAATCGCCCACTGGACACCTTCTTTGGACGCGAAACTGCTCGAATGGTTGTTCGTCAGCCACTAGAAACAGTCGAGCTTCTTGAAAAGATCGATATCAAAGTCACCGTCGCGGGTGGCGGCACAACAGGCCAGGCGGGTGCCATCCGCCACGGTATCGCTCGCGCCCTCACCGCATATGATGAGTCTCTGCGTAGCAGCCTACGTAAAGCTGGCTTTCTTACCCGTGATGCCCGTGCGGTTGAACGTAAGAAAGTGGGCCTACATAAAGCACGTAAGCGTCCTCAGTTCTCAAAACGCTAATATGCTGGGCTGCTCAGCAGCCTAATCGTAAGGCGTTATTGGGGAATCGTCTAACGGCAGGACAACGGACTCTGACTCCGTCAATCAAGGTTCGAATCCTTGTTCCCCAGCCACATACAAAAATGCCCGCTGATGCGGGCATTTTCGTTGGCTGATAAATAAGCTGTTTTCAGATCAAATAAGAGAGCCGATAGTCTCTCCACTATTTAAAAATAGCATCGACTGAAAAACCATCACGCTCAAGAATCTCACGCAACCGTCGCAAGGCATCCATCTGAATCTGGCGTACACGTTCACGCGTCACACCCAACTCATTTGCCACCTGCTCAAGCGTTGAGTTTTCATAACCGTGAAGACCAAAACGACGCTCTACAACCTCTTTTTGCTTATCATTAAGCTTTTCCAACCAGACATCAATATTGGCATTTAGACCTGCATTTTGAATACCAATTGCTGGATCCATCGCATGTTCATCTGCAATCGTGTCAAGAAGCGGTTTATCCGCATCTTTACCGTAAGGCGTATCAACTGAGGTCACTCGCTCATTTAGGCCAAGCATACGCTTCACCTCTTTGATCGGTTTGTCGAGCAGCTCTGCAACCTCTTCTGAGGTTGGCTCATGGTCTAGGCTTTGAGATAGCTCACGCGTAGCACGTAGGTAGACATTGATCTCTTTTACTACATGAATAGGTAAGCGGATGGTACGTGTTTGGTTCATAATGGCGCGTTCAATCGTCTGACGAATCCACCATGTCGCATAAGTTGAGAAACGGAAACCGCGTTCAGGATCAAATTTTTCAACCGCTCTAATGAGGCCTAAGTTGCCCTCTTCAATCAGGTCAAGCAGTGCCAAACCTCGGTTCATGTAACGACGTGCAATCTTCACCACTAGGCGCAGATTGCTCTCAATCATTCTTGCTCTCGCCGCCTGATCACCTTTTTGCGCACGCCGGGAGAGGTCTACCTCCTCTTGTGCCGTGAGCAGTTTGGAGATGCCTATCTCATTAAGATAGAGGCGAGTCGCATCCATCTGAGCATCGGATGCATCAGCACGAGATTTAGCTGCTGGCTTTTTCTTGTCTGGGTTATCACCTTTACCCACCAAGATCTCCTCCACGCCCTTTTCCTCTATATCCTTTATTTCAGCCATTTACTGCAACTCCTATAAAACCTTTACATTATCTGCGTTTTGGCAAAAAGATTTGCGGATCCACTGGCTTGCCATTTTTTCTAATCTCAAAATGTAGCGCCGGTTTTTTACTATCTGGCGCTATTCCCATCTCAGAAATAAGCGTGCCCTTTGAAACATACATCCCCTCTTTTACAAATACGCGTCTGTTGTGTGCATAGGCACTTAGGTAGGTGGGGCTGTGCTTAATAATAACAAGATTCCCATAACCAACCAGGCCGCTACCGCTATAAACCACTCTACCTGATTCAGCGGCTGTAATACGCTGACCATCTCTGCCTGCAATTCTAATGCCTTGCCGTTGATGATCCGTTTTAGAATAATTACGTACTACTAACCCTATGGTCGGCCAGTTCCAGCGTAACTTTAGCTGTTTTGGTAAAACAGCTACCTTTTGTTTGCTCGGTCTCTTTATTTTAGTTTTTTCTGTTGGGGATGGCCTGCTTTTGTTAGATGGTATTGTCTTTTTAATCGGGTGTTTAGGTGGTTTAAGACGCAATTTCTGCCCAGGAAAAATAGGGTATCCCGGCCCAGCCACGCCATTCCAGGCGGCTAATTTGTGATAATCAAGATTTGCACGCCACGCGATCGAATAGAGCGTCTCCCCTTTTTGAACCGTATGTTGGCGTTTAAAACGGTCTCCCTTTGCAGGGAAAGAGTGATTTTCAATGGGTATAACACGGCTTGAACTACAGCCGCTCATGAGTAAAACGGCAAAAAGAAGCAACAGATAGGGGAGCAGATTTAGCAGCTGCCTGAACAGTTGAGGCATGAGTATGCTTACAGCTTAAAGATTAAGAGTAGAACTACGACTATCACCACGACCAACCAACCAATACGATCCATATATTTACCAAGCAGCGCCTCCATACGTTCGCCACCCCAAGCCATTAGTGCAGCAACGAGGAAGAAGCGACACCCTCGCCCAACCAGCGATGCAATCGTGAACGGTAACAACGCCATTGAGACTGCACCGGCACTGATAGTGAAGACTTTGTAAGGGATCGGCGAAAAACCAGCGATAAAAATAGCCCAAACACCCCACTCATCAAACCAGGATTTTGCGGTTAGGTAGTGCCCCCAATAACCTCGACTATGTAACAGTGGTTCCACCTGATCAAACGCAAACAGGCCAATAGTGTAACCAAGCAACCCACCCATAACAGATGCAACAGTGGTTAAAAGTGCTAACTGCCATGCTCGCTTGGGTTTTGCCAGTGACATCGGCGCTAACATCACATCGGGAGGGATAGGGAAGAAAGAGGATTCGGCAAAACTCAGGCCTGCTAGATAGCCAGGTGCGTACCGATGGCGCGACCACTGCATCACTTTTTCATAGAGGGATGAGAAGAGCCGCATTAGTTAAGTCCTTTTTTCAACGGTACAAAGATGACTGATTCTAGTCGCGTCTGCTCGAAACCATGGGGTGTGCGAATAATTTGTAGTAGCTCTTGATCTCTATCGCTGCCAGTCGGCAGAATCATTCGCCCACCAATCGCCAATTGCTCTAGCAATGGCTGAGGAATCTCCTCAGGTGCAGCGGTCACCATAATGCCATCAAACGGCGCATATTCAGGCAAGCCCATACCACCATCACTGTACTTTAGACGTGCATTACGCAACTGCAACTCCTGCATTCTTGTGCGAGCCTGCTTGTGTAACAGTTCGATTCGTTCAACGCTATAGACTCGCCGTACCAGCTGCGCCAGGATGGCACATTGATAACCCGATCCTGTGCCAACCTCAAGCACACTATCTAATGGACCAGCAGCCAGCAACGCCTCCGTCATACGTGCAACGATATAGGGTTGTGAAATGGTCTGCCCATGACCAATAGGCAGTGCAGTATCTTCATACGCCCGACTCGCCAGCGCTTCATCAACAAAGATGTGGCGCGGTGTATTTAGCATGGCGGCCAACAGCTTGCTATTCTCTATCCCCTTTTCGCGGAGGCGCTGAATCAGCCGCTCACGAGTACGAAGTGAGGTCATGCCTATACCTTGATGGTGTGCACTCAACATCATGCCTGCAACCACTCGGTTAATGGCTGTAACAACGAGTGACGCGTCAGATCGACCTGCAATGGCGTCACAGAGATATAACCTTCACGTACCGCATAAAAGTCAGTCCCCGGCCCTGCATCCTGTTCTGCGCCTGGCGGACCAACCCAATAGATAGTTTTTCCTCGTGGATCACTATCTTTGATTACCGGTTCCGCTTTATGCCGATTGCCAAGCCGAGTCGATTGGTACCCCTTCAGCTCGTCATAAGGTAGATCTGGCACATTGATATTGAGGATCACATCAGGGCTTAGTGGCTGCTTGCAGAGCCGCTCAACTATCTCTTTAGCGACTCTTGCACCCGTCACAAAATAGTTTGGATCATGGGCGTTCATGGAGATAGCAATAGCGGGTAGACCGAGAAACCGCCCCTCAGTTGCTGCCGCTACCGTGCCTGAATAGAGCACATCATCCCCCATATTAGCTCCAGCATTGATGCCAGCTACTACCATATCCGGCTCATATTCAAGCAGACCGGTGATAGCAAGATGTACACAATCAGTCGGAGTTCCATCGACACGGATGTATCCATTGGCCATCTTTTCAGCACGAATGGGGCGGGTCAGGGTCAAGGAGTTACTCGCAGCGCTACGATCACGCTCAGGGGCTACAACCACCACCTCAGCCATCGTAGTAAGACTCTCTGCCAGAGCCGCTAGACCAGGGGCCAGATAACCATCATCATTGCTCAACAATATTCTCATAGTGGGTGCCAACTATACGGGAAAAGCACCCAAGAGGCTCATGTTTGGCGCTAAAATAGCTACTATTATGATGAGACAAAAAACCGATTAAGATAGAGTTACAATGAGTAGAGATAAAAAACAGAGTGATAATAAACTTTTTCAGGATGCGATGAGCGGCATCACACCTATCAGCCAAGATAGAGCCGCTCCCTTCCATAGAAAAATCTCACCACACCCACAGCCCCAGTTAGATGAGCGAGATGAGTTAGAGGGTGATATTGACATCACTGAGGCTAGCGATATTAAAGCGGGAGATGTGCTGCAATTTTCTCGATCTGGCGTGCAGGATCGCCTGGCAAAAGATCTTCGCCGAGGCCGAATAGAAGTAGGTATGGTGCTCGATCTACACGGACTGACCGTGCGTTGTGCCAAGAAGCAACTGGAGCAGTGTCTAACCGAATGCAGAGCACAAGATATCCGCTGTATTCACATCATCCATGGCAAAGGTTTCGGCTCTGCGGCGCAACAGCCGGTGCTCAAACAGCAGCTCAATATCTGGCTGCAACAGAAAAAGAGTGTATTGGCCTTCTGTTCAGCAACCCAGCGTGATGGTGGCACCGGCGCCGTTTATGTGTTGTTACGCAATCCCAAAAAGCATGGACAAGGCTAATCCTCTACTCATGGTCGGTAGCCACCTCAACCAATAATAACTCGCGTAGCACCATCGTCGCATAACTACCCGCCGGCAAAGAGAAGGTGAGCTGTAGGTCGTCATCACCAAATTGCCAGGTGAGATCACTCACCTTTACCCGTAGAGGGCGGCGATCCTGCTTCAGCCCTTTCCACTCCAGACCATCTCGCCACTCTTCAAATGGTGCCAGCACTCTATTCTCTAATGTCTCAACTTGCTGACTACTGGAGACTCGACCACGCCCCCACATAGGTCCAGTTGGATGACAGTCTAGCGCAGCTACTCGCTGTTCAATCGTCTCATCCACCTCATCAACAGCAAAGAGCGAATGACTCTCTTGTAGCATCATCTGGTCACCCAGCAGCACCTTGTTCCAACTTCCATCACTGATGCGGGCAGCCAATAGTTGATTGAAGAGCTGTGAGCGGGTAGCCGAGAGGTAGAGACCTCGCAGGTGTTTGCTTAGGCGGGTGAGTTCACCACGAAAAAGCCTCCCCGCCTGGGTGAGGTTGTCATAGTCATGACCAAAGCGTTGATCACCAAAGTAGTTTGGAAC
>Ga0256834_1000288_pt1 | contig 37182 bp, 45 predicted proteins | sample 4281140metaG_FD_190536 | JGI IMG/M metagenome (GOLD analysis project Ga0256834, IMG submission 190536) | Hydrothermal vent microbial communities from East Pacific Rise, Pacific Ocean - 4281-140 | ecosystem: Environmental > Aquatic > Marine > Hydrothermal vents | place: Pacific Ocean: East...
CATTGGCAAAGCCAAGGTAAACGGCGTTTCGTTGCACTCGGTAGAGCCGTTGATTAAGTTCTTTACACAGACCTGGACATTGTACGGGGCAGAGTTCACGCTGAGCAAATACTTAACAACGCCCTGGTTGTAGATTGCGTCGACCTCCGTCGAGCCAAGGACCTTTATTATTATAGAGCCGTTGGTAAGGTTCTTCACCAAAATCCTATAGTCGCCCTGGATGTTTATATCGCTTAGACCATACCCCTGGCTCGACAAAGGATATTTTATGAAATAGACTTGACCAGGGCTTATGGTCTCGTAATATGGCGTCCTATGGCTGGTGCCGTTTAGTTCGAAGTTCACGTTTATAGGATACGCGTTTATTAGGAGCTTGTTCTCCTTTGGCTTCGTTTGAGCACCACAGGTATATATTAGCTTCAAGGTGTTATAGTAGTTGTTTGGCGTGAATTCTATTGTTTCGTTTGGGCCATTGGAGCTGTTTTTTATTATATCTATGCCCTTGACGTATATGGAGCTTATGGAACACTCTAAAGAGCCAAAGGATAGGGTCCTTGGTACCGTTAAGTTATAAATTTTGTATCTTTGAATCTGAAGCTCGTAGGTGCCAACTATGTCATCGGACATTATCCTGTGACCGTTGTACTTTAGCTCGAAGTGCACAGGGAAGACTTCGTAAAGATTCGAGCTAACGCCAAGATCGACTATGGCAACGCCGGTCTCGGGGCTCGTGAAATTTGCCAATAGAACGCCGTCGCCAGAGACGTGTATGAACAACGGTATCTGTTTGTTTGAGCAAAGTATCTCGACGCCACCCGAGGTTGACCACTGGCTAAAGTTATACATTCCATAGCTTGGGTTTATATCGACTATATAGTCGCCAATTGGCAAATTAAAGACCGCTTGGCCAAAGGAGTTGGTCGTGTTGTAATAGTTCTGGCCACCCGACTCTGAGAATATGACGACGGGGAACCCGGACAACGGTGGATTCGTTCTAACTATGAGCTTCGCAGAGTATGAACAAATGAAAAGTCCTAGGACTATCATTGCCAAAACGAATTTTTTCATTAACGTATCACCATATTTTAGTTAATTATGACCTTATGGGTCTAAGTATTAAAAAATTTTAATATAAAATTATATACCCTTATCTTGTATGACAAAAGACATAGAAAAGCTTTCCAAAAAAGAATTGATAATATTACAAAAAATTTTAGAAGGACATAATACCAGAGAAAGTTTAAGGAAAGCGACCAATTTATCAACCATAGAAATTGAAAAAAACATCAATTTCTTGGTTAATAAAGGATTTATAGAAAGAAAAGACCAAGAGTACACCTTGGTCAAGGCAACGGACAAGTCCAAAAAGTACTTGGACTCGCCATTGCCCGAGGAGAAATTGTACGAAATAATTAAAAAAGAACGAACAAAACCCTTGCCAGAGCTTAGGGACTTGTTCGAGTTGCCTCAGGAGTTCAACAAGGCCCTGGGCCTTTTGAAAAGGTTGGGCATAATCTCTATAGACCAAGGCGTTGTCAAGTTCTTGAAAGAGGACCCAGACTTTGAAATGGAGATACAAAGGAAAAAAGAGCTCATATCCAAGGCCTTGGAGGGTTTTGAATTAAAGGAAAAGGACAAGATCTTGGAAGAGCTTCTATCAAGGGGTCTTTTGACCTTGGAAAAAAGAACAAAAACCGAACTAGTGCCATTAATAGATAATATAGATATAAAACCAGAGGACTTCATAGAAAAATACACCAGGGATGTTTTATCGAACAAGGAATGGTTAAACAAAAAATTCAGAAAATACGACGTAGTCTCCAAGGTCCCTAAAATAAGGGGTGGAAACTTTCATCATTTCAAGGAATTCATAAACCATCTAAAACAGATAATGATCTCCCTTGGCTATAGGGAACAAGAGGGTGATTGGGTAGAAACAGGCTTCTGGGAGTTCGACGTAATGTTCACACCGCAGGACCACCCAGCAAGGGAGGTTCACGACACCTTCTATTTGAAGGGCCATGGCCAAATAGAGGACCAAGAACTTTTGACAAAGGTTAAGGAAGAGCATGAAAAGTTCTATAAATACGACTATTCCGAGGAAATAGCCAAAAAGCTCGTACTAAGGACTCACACGACCACGGTGTCGTTCAGAAGAATCCTAAAAGGCGTCAAAGCCCCAGAAAGGTACTTCTGTATAGGTAGGGTCTTTAGAAACGAAGCCATAGACCGAACGCACTTGGCGGAGTTCTATCAACTCGAGGGCATAATCGTTGACCATGAGTTCAGTATAAAGGATCTTATGAGCTCTATCAAGGACATCTTCGACGCCATGGGCATAAAAATCAGATTTAGACCACACTACTTCCCGTATACCGAGCCAAGCATAGAGATATTGACGTGGTTCGACGAACTCGGTGAATGGGTCGAACTCGGTGGCGCAGGTATCTTTAGGGAAGAGGCCCTAAGGCCTTTGAACGCACAGGACTATGCCATAGGAGCCTTTGGTTTCGGTGTCGAAAGAATAGCCATGTCCATATATGGCATAGACGACATAAGGAACGTTTTCGGTAACTATGTGACCCTTGATCTAATAAGAAACTACAAGGTGAAAAAATGGTAAAGGTCCATGTCAAGAAATCATATTTCGAGAAATTGATCCAAGAAAGGATCGAGGATGAGCAAAGCCTTATAGACTTGTTGCACTATGGCCTTGGCCTGGAGCCAGAGGAACTATCCGAAGAAGAGTACGTGTTCTCCGTGACACCAAACAGGCCTGATTTGTACTCTGTGATCGCCATAGCACGGGCCTACAGGCAATACACGGAAAAAGAACCAGGACTAAGAATCTATAGACCATTGGACTCGGAGTACAAGGCCTATGTGGATGCTGGCCTAATCAATCTAAGGCCTTGGACCGCCTTGGCAGTGGTCAAGGACCTAGAAATAACCGAGGACCTTTTGGAAGAGATCATACAAACCCAAGAGCTCTTGGCAGAGAACTACGGCAGGAAGAGAAGAAAGTTCTCCATTGGATTCTATCCTTTGAAGGACATAGAGTTCCCATTGAAGTACTGTCTCCTGGAGCCAGAGAAGATAAGATTCGTCCCTTTGGACTTTGACGAGGAACTCAACGCAAAGGAAATTTTAGAAAAACATCCCAAAGGACAAGAATATGGTCATATAATAGAGAATTGGTCCAAATACCCGGTGTTCATGGACAATAAAGGCGATGTGTTGTCATTGGTACCGATAATCAACTCGGAGACCCATGGTAAACTAAAGCCCGGCGACAGAGAGTTCCTGATCGACGTCACAGGCGTTAATGAATATGCCGTTGAAAAGACTTTGAACATACTTTGCTCCTCTTTGGCAGACGTTGGTGGAAAAATTTACAAGGTAGAGGTAATATATCCAAATCAACGAAAAACAACGCCAAACATGGAACCAGGATCCATAACTGCTCCAAAGGACAAAGTCCTTAAATTTGCTGGTTTGAATTTGGACGATAAAACCATAGAGAGACTATTGTCCAAACTAGGCCTTGATGCCAAGGTCCAAGGCAATGAAATATACGTTAAATACCCTTGCTATAGGGTCGATATATTTAGCTATCGTGACATCGCAGAGGAGCTCTTCCTAGGCTATGGAATAACGAACTATGAACTCGAAACGCCAAACATATACACCAAGGGAGGACTTTTACCTCAAACGGGCATAGTCAACGCCATAAGAAGACTTTTGATTGGCCTGGGCTTTGACGAGGTCATGACCTTTGCCCTAACGAACCTGGACAAGCAGTACAGGCTGATCAACGAAAAGGTCCCGGAAAACGTTCCAATAATAGAGGACGCAGTCCATAAAAAGATCAACACCATAAGACAAAGAATCTTCCCAGAGCTTTTGGAGTTCGTCTACTCGAACAAAGGCCAGGACTTGCCAATAAAACTATTTGATATAGACTATGTCGTCGTCTATGACGAATCCAAGGCCAACGTATACAAGAACAAACTGAACTTGGCCATAGTCGTCTATGACACCGAGGTTTCATACACACAGATCAAACAAATAACGGACTACTTATCCGATCGTTTGGACATAGGCCTAGCCTATGAAGAGGCAGAGTATCCTTTCTTGATCGAGGGAAGGGCTGCGAATCTTTTACTAAACGGTAAAGTCGTTGGCTTCTTAGGCGAATTAAGACCGGATGTGGTCGAGAACTTTAGACTTGAAAACCCCGTTGTCGTGGCTGAGTTGTCCTTGAGCGATATATTTAATTTAGACCTATAACAAACCTTTTTTCGATGATTTGCCTAGGCATAGAATCAACCGCCCATAACATAGGCGTTGGCATAGTCAACGACCAAGGCCAGATATTGGCAAACGTGGTCAAAAAATACTCTTCTCCCAAGGGTGGAATACATCCAAGGGAAGCGGCCATATTCATGATGGAAAACTTCCCAAAAGTCCTTAAAGAGGCCTTGGATCGTTCTGGCCTGACCATAGACCAAATAGATCTAATAGCCTTTTCAAAAGCCCCGGGTCTAGGACCATGTCTAAGGGTTGGGGCGACTTTTGCCAGGTACCTGGCGTTGAAATACGACAAGCCGTTGGTTGGGGTCAATCATTGCATAGCCCATATAGAGATAGGCAGACTCAGCTGTGGCATAAAGGACCCTGTGACGCTCTACGTCTCCGGTGGTAATACACAGGTCATATCCTATGCCCAAGGTCGATACAGGGTCTTTGGCGAGACCCTGGACATAGGCATAGGCAACCTTTTGGACCACATAGCCATAGACCTTGGCCTAGGCTTCCCAGGCGGTCCTAAGATAGAGCAACTGGCCCTAAAGGGCAAAAGGCTCATAGATTTGCCCTACCCAGTCAAAGGCCAAGACATACAGTTCTCCGGGGTCCTTACAAAGGTCAGGAAGATCAAAGACCAATATAGCCCGGAGGACATAGCGTTTTCCGTTCAAGAGCATGTGTTCGCGGCACTGGTCGAGATAACCGAGCGATGTCTATCGTTGCTCGAGAAGGATGAAGTTCTTTTGGTTGGTGGCGTCGCCAGAAACAAAAGACTAAGACAAATGCTCGAGACCATGACCAAAGACCGGGGTGCAAGATTCTACGTCCCGGAGTTTGATCTTTGCGATGACAACGGGGCCATGATCGCTTGGACCGGGGTTCTAAAGTATAAATACTCGGGTCCAGATAAACTAGAAGACACCATACCAAAACAAAAAGAAAGGACCGACGAAGTAGAGATTCCTTGGTTATAGTTTTACTTCTTTCTCTACTTTTCCAACCACGTCCCCAAAGGATATGCATAAGATGGTAAAAAGACATAGTAGCAAAACTATCATAGCACTTGGATTGTGTTCACAGAGTGCCTGTTGACCAGAGAGCAATGTTATCCCAGCAACCCCAATGTTTATACTATGTTTGATAATTTCTTCCTTCATATTAATGTAATATTTTGTGTCACAATATATAAAAATTTTGCTATAATACAACCACGGCTATCCGTCGTTTGGGGCGCGGACGTTTGGGATATTGCCCTGAGAGAGGGAACGGTATGACGTGCCTTATGTTCTCTATGCCAAAGAGTACCATTAAAAGTCTTTCCATGCCTATGCCTAGGCCTGCGGTTGGTGGAAGACCTATCTTTAGGGTTTCTATGTACTCTTGGTCCTTTGAGATATATTCTTCTTCACCAAGCTCCGATCTCATTCTCTCTTGCTCTTCAAAGGCCTTTCTTTGGACTTCTGGGTCGTTTTGCTCCGAATAACCATTGGCTATTTCCATATGGTTTATGAACAGCTCAAACCTTTCCGCAATACCAGGACGTTCTTGAGACTCCTTGGCCAACGGCGAAATATCCATCGGATGACCCGTGACGAAATAAGGATCGTTTGGCAGTTCTGGTTTTATGATGCCCTCGAAGAGCTTTTCTATGATCTTTCCCTTTATCTTGTGTTGGGTCTCTATACCATAGTCTCGAGCTATGGCCAAGAGCTCTTCCACGTCGAGGCTAAGCACATCGAGGCCAAGTCTTTGATTTAGGGTCTTTATCATATCGTATACCGGCCAATCACCAGACAGATCTATAATGCCGTTGGACGTTCTAATCCTTAGGTCCCCCAAGAGCTCCTTGGCAACGTGTTGTATGAGGTCCTTTGCCAGGTTCATGACAAAGCTATAGTCCTTGTAAGGGACATAGATCTCCAACTGATGAAACTCCGGGTGATGGGTCGTGTCTATGTCCTCGTTCCTGAAACACTTTGCTATGTCGAACACGGGTCTTTGAAGGACTACCACGGCCCTCTTTAGATAGGTCTCCGGCGCAACGCTTAGGAAACAATCCCTGTCTATTGCGTTGACATGGACCACAAAAGGCTTTGATAAAGCACCGTTGTGCACCGGGACTATCGCAGGCGTAGGCACCTCTAGGTAGCCTTGGGTCCATAGGTATTGTCTTATGATCTCCATTAGCCGAGACAGATTCTTCATTGCCTCGGTCATGTGCCTATTGGTCATAAGAGCAAGGACCCTTACAGGGTACTCTGGATTGACCTTGTTGGCCCTTGTCAGACAAGGGACCAAAATGTCGTAGTCTTCGACCAATATCGATAACTCGCCACGTCTGGTCCTAATTACCCTGCCCCTTAGACCTATTATATCGTAAACCCTCAACAACGAGCTATTTTCGAAATTATTTGTTATGTCTTTCCTTAGGACTAACTGGATCTTATCGGTTGAATCGACTAAGTCAACGAACACTATACCGCCATGTTCCCTTATGGCAACGATCCTACCGGCAAGAGAAACCTCTTGACCGCTCTCTTCACCGGGCTCCAACGAAGAAAACTGCTCCTTGATTGCCTTGATTTCATTGGTTACATCAAACTTCGTGGCAGAATACAGACTAAATCCCGCGTTCTTCAATTGATCTAGCCTATTATTTGGGACACATAATAAATATAATATTCTCATACGGTTTATATAAATTTTTATAAAATGGACACGATAAATACCATATATGAAAAAACTATTACCCTTGTTGATTCTCTTGCTATTGGTCCATGGTGCCTCGGCAAAGATAATAGTCTTTAAAAAGGGCAACTGTACCTACGTCGAATGGTCAAACAAGACTCTGATCTATAAGAGCAACTCCAAGTATCAAGACATAGCCCTAAGAAAGGCCATGGACCTATGTTCCAAGATCCATTGCACAATCTACGTTCTCCAGGGAAACTATACCATAAGAAGTGCCTGGTTTTACTTCAAGAGCAACACAAGCCTAATAGGCGTTGGCAACGTCATCTTCTCCGTCATCTGGGGTGGTTATAAAGGTTGGGGATTCGCTTTATTGACCAATTACAACGATTGGAAGTACTACAAGGGCTCCGAACCAGGCAGACAAAAAACACCGTACGACGAAAACATAAAGATAGAGAACATAAAGTTCTACTCCCTGTATGTCAATTGGCCAAACTGGGGATTTGGCACCAGGTTCTTGGTCTTCTATAGGGTCAAGAATCTGACCATAGAGCATTGCTTGGTCAACGACTTCTGTGGCGGGGGCGGATTGTTCGTCATAGACTCATACGACGTCAAGATAGACCATTGCAAGGTCTTTCATTCGTACTACAGGGCAAAAAGACGGGTTGGCGACGCCGAGTTAAAGGTCAAGGGCGAAAACATAACCGTTGACGACTGTTACATCAACGGCGCCATCGACACAGACTATGGCAAACACTTCGCACAACTCTGTCTAAACATCGTGGGCCACAATATAACGGCCAAGGACAACAGAATACTCCACTGCGGCGGTGCTATTTGGGAGGAAACCCCTGGCACGTCAAACGTAAGACTCATAGGCAACGTCATTAGCCAAAGTTGGCATTGTATAGGCATAAGCGCCGGGGACATACACAAGGTCCGTGGCTACGATTATGACACCAAGACCCTGGTCAAGGACAATATAGACTTTGATTGTGTCAATGGGGTCTCTGTATTGGGATGTTCAAACGTGACCATAGTCTATAACAAGTTCTTCAACGACCAAACCGGAATAAGGCTACAGGTTGCCACCAGAACCAGGGCGTATATGAACCTTGTCTATAATACGAGTGTTGGCGTTTTCATAGCCGGGCAAAATAACACGATAGATGGTAATTTAATCATTGACTCCAACAAGGCTTTTGTCTTCAACGGAAGACTGAACTACTACGCAGAAAGGGTTCCGAATTCCTCGGACAACGTGGTCAAGGACAATCTATTACTGTTCGACAACGAGACCATAGTCAACCAAACCATGGTTGGAAAGAATTATATAAAGGACAACATAGACCTGGACAAGTTCCTAGAAAAAATAGGATTTAAATTTTATTTCAAACCATTTTAATGAGTAACTAGTTTTTTATGAACAATATTTTCTAATTCTATAATCAAATTATTATCTATTTTACATTGCAAAACTTCTTCAATTTCTTCCTTTTCTATCTTTTTTCCTTGTGCAATTTTGGAAAACAATATAGCAAGATTAAGACATGTTAGCGTAAAAAGAACAAGATTTGTATTATCTCCATAATTTTTCAATGCAACTTCGTTTTTTAATTTTTTGATAAAGCTTTCAAAATCTAACTTACCGTTTGAATAGTCCTTTAATATCTGAACATTGTTTTCATTCTTTTTTAAAGATTCAACTGCTTTACTATTTCTATTCGAATCTTTTATTTTTTCTAATATTTCTTCTAAAAAATCAATATATTTTTGTAAAACTTTCCTAAGCTCATTTTCATCATAGTTGTTTATCAAATTATTCAACTTGTCCTCTACACCTTCTGCGTGTATCGAAAACAGAAGTGCCGGAAAATCCCATTCTGAAACTTCAGTCTCCGTCATAAAGAAATATTCTAAGATATTTTATTTAAATAGTGCGGGGGGCGGGATTTGAACCCGCGAAGGCACTAAGCCACCGGATCCTTAGTCCGGCCCCTTTGGCCTGGCTCGGGAACCCCCGCAATTTATAATTTCAAGAAAGATATTTATAAAGTTTTAAAAATCGAATTTACTCAAAATATCTTTTTGTTCTCGTTATGATTACCAATATAACGGAGGTTGCCAAAATCCAGAAGAATATAACCATTTCCAAAGGAATACTATGGACCTTGAACGACACCAAGACAGATGGGTTGTACACGGGCGTACTGAAGTCTTTACAAGAGCTTATGGTCTTGTTTGAATTTTTTATATCCACGATGACACAATATCTATGTCTTCCAGAAACACCGCCAGGTATTGGAATGATTTTAACATAGTCGCCATATAAATAGTCTAGGGATTCATTGAATATAGTTAAATTGTCCAAAAGTACTCGTATGTTAACGTTGGAGAATACCATTGGTGTTCTTAGATCTATTTTTGCCATGGTGGCGTTGTTTGTGATTTCTGGGGTGATTGAAATGTTTAATAGTCCTGGTCTAAGCGCACAATTATGATATATTTTATTGTTTTTGGCAACCAATATAGAACATGACTTTATCTTATTGGACATAAGTATTAATATATTGTTGACATATAGAGAATTGTTTAGAAACGGTAGGTATAAAACCGCTTGCCTATTTATTGGTATTTCGACACCCGCTATTTTTACTATTGTTTTGCTCCTAGGAACTACCTTTATTTTCACCAAACGACTAGATCTGTTATAAACTTGTATAGGTACAAATAGCGAATTATTAAAGGATAGATACACACCCGAATCTGGATAGTAGTTATAATTTATGTTTAAGAAACCATATGTATATATCAGATTGGTATAACTTATACCACTAGAGTCTTTGAGTTTTAGTATGGCTAAGGCGGGACAATTAGATAGTTTTACCGTATGAATATATGTCATTGCCCAAGGTAGCCTTAGTATGACTATGGTATTGTAATTTTTTATGGAAATGCTGTATATTGTGTTGTTTAGATTTTTGGTGGAAAATATTATTTGTAAATTATGAACGGGTATAACAAAACTTAAATTAGTCAATGGTGGGGTTATCAAAACATAGGAAATGTCCGTTGGAACACTAAATTCTGTAAAATCATGAAATTTGGAAAAATCTATTGTTAACGTACCGTTTACTTCTACATTTCTTTTGTAGACTAGTTTTAAAGAATTACTACCAAAAATAACACATAAATAATTTACTATACCACTAGATATAGAAGATTTTCTAATTAAATGATTTTCTGCAAAGAAATAACACTTTGCATAGTATCCTTGTGTTAGATTTTTATAATAAACTATGAATGAATATGAGGATTGAATTGAAATTAAAAATAGAATGCTCAGCAAAATCAGCCTCATATCACCAATCAATCCTCGGGTTCTTGACATCATTGCACAAATCCTATTATTATTGAGAAAATTTTTAAGTTTTTCCTAAACTTAATAAAGATCAAGATATAATTTTATCTTTGTTGGGCCCGTGGTCTAGCCTGGTTATGACGTCGGCTTCACAAGCCGAAGGTCCCCGGTTCGAATCCGGGCGGGCCCACCTTCTAGCAAGTTAGGTGAAACATTGCCAATATATTTTGTGTTTCTTTAATCAAGTTATTATATTCTTCTACGACTTTCTGGGTTTTATCCATTAAAATTCTAGAATCCTTAAAAAAGTCCAAAACACTTTTATCCACAACAACCATACCATAGTATCCCGTGCCGATCAATACATAGTCATAATCGTTACTCTCTACACCATACTTGAACAGATCGTCAAGAACTATTCTATGTCCTTCTTTTCTCCACCAATTCTCTATTACCTTACCACGATCGATTATAATATCGGTATTGTATGTCCTTCCGTTGACCTTTATAACACCAAAATCATAAAAATCAATCATAGGTATCCGTTTAGCTAAGATATATCTTTATTTGATTGTTTGTTTGATAACCACTGTATCCGTTGGTTAAGGTTTTCATTAATAGATTAATGTTTTTGATACCCTTACCCTTTGGTGTTCCTGGGATAAATACCGAACAAGGCTCTAAACTAAGTATATATAAAACATTATCCAAATCGATTGTACTACCCGAAACCCAACCATTTGGGGTTAATTGTTCTAGTTCGACTATACCTTTACAATATTTTTTAAGATAAGTCAACGAAATTTTTGCACTAATATTTGGATATAACAAATTAATACCCATATGAATATTTAGTACCTTTTTAGTATTGGATTTTCCTACAAATTGTGCATATATTTCCACCTTACCCTTATAATAGCTATAACAATCTTCAACCGTTACACACTTTGAATAAAGGAGTTTTGTTGTGGTTATTTTTCTAATTTTTATAGTTAATCCAGGTTTATTGAAAAGAACCTTATTTTCATATCCATTGTACATTGCACTACCATAGTCAACAACAACGAAGTAATTACTTGTACCGAGCCTTTTTTCAATATCTTCAAAATATAGCTTATAAGTCTTCTTAGACGTATAAATTATAACTGTGGTATTGGTTGGTATTGTATAAACACCAGGGCTATAGATCTTTATTACGTTATTCTGACCCCCTGGGTTTGGTTGGGTTCCGGCATAAAACGTTGCCTCCTCTTGATAACATCCCATTGTGAGACAATAGTGTAGTTTTATTACATATTTACCAGGTATTTGAACAGTATACTTTGCATTAATTTTACAATGCGACGATTGACAGCTACCCAAGAGTATTTCATTGTCTTTAGGAGTATAAAGATATAGATCTGCCAAAACAGGTACTATATAATTAATACCGGCGGTTATTTCAATAGTGGAGCCAACCTGTGGATTCTTGTTATTAATATTTATATACACATTCAATAACGATGATGGTGTGCCGGGTATTTCTTTTTTACATATTTCTAGGGTTACATTTCCCATATAAACAACATATGGTGCACCAATTTCCTTTGGTGTTTCAGACACTAGATCATTAAGCTTTAATACTGTTATATTAAAATCTCCAACCTTTGCTTGTCCTTGCTTTACTTTTAAGTTAAATATTTGGTTATTTACATACATATTAACGATCATCGAATTAGAATACTGGGGCTTTATTATTTGATTTATGAATATCATTAATTTACCGTTATAAAGATTGTACGTGTGACCGGTTTCCAACGAATATACTTTACAATTATACGTTACTTTTCCATTGTTTTGACTGGATCCTGGGGTTGTTACGGTTATGGTTGTTTGATTGGAAACACAAAAACCTTCGTAACAGTCTGTAACCTTTATATTGTATTGGCCTGTTGTGGTTGGTTTAAAGTTTATTAACATTCTACAAGTATTTCCTTGGCAATTGTTTTCGGTGAAATATGGATATTTTATCACAGTCTTTCCGTTGTTACCAACGATGGTTAGAGAAATATTTGCCTTAGGACCAAGTTTTGGGATTACTTCTAATTGTATGTTTTTATTGGCGTAAAATGGACCACTACCAGGGTTCAATATCACTGTGGGCAAAACTCCGTTGGAGATAAATATACCCAAATTACTGGAATTATTGCCCAAGTAGTAGATCAAATATTTACCAATGTGGACGTATTTCCCCTGGTCTACACACATGGATTCTAGGGAAATTGGCGTACTGCTTGAGACTATATTGAAACAAAAACTCGTATCAGAGGCAGAACTTACATAAAAAACTAGACCCCCATTATTCACCGAAATTTCAGAACCAACTTTGGCTATTACAACGGTGTAATTATTTGGGGATGTTCCCAACTGTACGTTTGTAATTTCTTCGGAAAACGCAGAACCAATGAACAAAAGACCAACTAATAATACAATGATTAGGCGTTTATAGGCCTTCATAATTATGACTATATATTAACACTCGAATGAAATATATAATGGTTATGTTTTAGTAAAATTTATATATTTTCTTTACAAATGAAAAATTTCATAGCTATGTCCGTTCATTGTCCAGTTATGACAAAATATTTATAAACAAGCTATGACACATATTAGATATTATGGTACTTGGCAAGTACTTCGACAAACTAATAGACAGAATTGCAGATAGAATTGCCGAAAGGCTTGATAAGACTGATAAGAAACTATTGCTAAAGATCGAGGGTACAACTTCCGAAATCTTGTACGTAATATCGTCTCACAACGGTATAGATATTAAACAATTGGAAGAAGAGCTTGGAATAAGTGAACGCGGTCTTAGGTCTATGTTAAAGGTCCTAGAAGAAGTTGGTCTCATAAAATCCTTAACAGTTGAAAAGGGTAGAAAATTGTTTTTTATAAATTCGGATATCCAACCATATCTGGTTTTAAATAAAAAACCTTATAAAACACAAAAGGCAAAAGTAGAATAATGTTAACCAAAATACCATTATATTGTCCTGTTAAAAAAGACCTAGTAAAATTATCAAAAACCGAGGCCCTTGGCTTCAAGTTAATAGATAAACTAATGGCAAACGTAGAGAAAGAATACAAACAAATAACCAAATTATTTTTATCTGATCTAAAAGAAGTTATAACCAAAGAAGATACAGAAAAAGCTCTAAATAAAGAAACAAAACAATACGAAAAAATTAAAAATAAGCTTGATCCAGAAAAAGATTTCTCTTTTTATGTTAGTTTGACGGAGCTATTTATCAATGCCCATTTTAGAACATTAAAGGATTATTTATCCAATAAAAAAGTTAGATCTAGGATAATGGGTCATCAATTGTTCTACTTTATGATGTGGAAATCAATATTCACACATCTTTGTATAATAACGCTAATAGAAAACAAAAAATACTCGGAATTTTTCGTACCCATGACCAGGGAAACATTCATAGTCTCTAGGATTACCTACTCTTCGGCCTATATGGTCATAAACTCGGTCACAAAAAACACAAATTATTATTCTATTTACAAAATCTATACAATTATATCAAATATTTCCAAGCTCTGTGAATCCAAGATACCATTCGAACTAAAAAAGGAACTCGGTAACGCAACAGAAAAGTTTTTGAAAGGTGAATATTTCTAAAATATTGTTCAAGCCCCGATAGCTCAGTTTGGAAGAGCATCCGCCTTGTAAGCGGAAGGTCCCGGGTTCGAACCCCGGTCGGGGCTCCAGAACCCTTCTTATATAATGAATGTCATATAAGAATTAGTTATGGACAGGACATACGACGTGATATTGTATAGATTCAAGAGAGATTTTTTGATGGCACAGCTATATCTAAAAGGTGCAAAATCTCCTTCTTCGGTAACCGGAGACCTTATTCAAAAAATGCTCTATTGGATAAAAGACTTATATGAAATGATAAACGAGACTTTTGAAACCAACGGGGTTAAGATAACCAAAACCAACAACGAAATAAATATCTATTTCACACAATACGACTTTGAAATAGAGATCAAGGCCAAATGGGAGTCTCAATCCGAGCTCATAGACCTAGCCACAGTCTTAACCAACGTTGCTGAGACATTGCCTACCACGGACATACTATGGCCAGGTACAGAGTTCAAGATAGAAAATTGTGAAAGACTTGTCTTCAAAGGCAAGCTAAGATATACCAAGGACATAGGAAGATTTGAATTCAATCTAACACAAAAGACAAGCATAGAACAACCAAACGTCGTTTGCGAACAAACCAGGGACTGTGTGTTCGAATTCACCGAGGTCGAGGACAAGATAGTCCCGGGCAAGCTTATGGTCCAGCTAAGGGCAAAGGGTAAAGTTGATATATTGACCATATTCTAAATTTATATAACTTTTTATAATTATGGATAAGGTAGAAACCATACCTCGAATATCTCTAAATGATGTTAAAGAAGCCGCGAGAAAAATATTAGAAAATTCTAACGAAGATGTTATAGTAAGGGTTAATCAACTCCCTACTTATGTAAATAATTTATTTAAAGATCAAAATCCAATGACTCTTACAACCATATTTATGCTTTCCATGCACAGAATAGGAGAACTTCTTTTAAATAATATTAAAGAAAAAAATTACTATATGGTTATATCATTAAAATATGAATCTTTATCTGATCCTATATCAAATTTAAATATAGAAATAAACCTTAACAAGGAAGTAGAACTAGATAAAAGCAACGTTATCGAATTTGCAAGCGCCTTTTCACGATTAACTGTACTCTTTCCGCCAAAATTTAATTATGTGGAGCACTGCAAAGAAATCGAATTTAAAAATGAAAATTCAAAAACTTCTCATAAGTCAAAAATTAAATTAATTTACAACGAGCTATCGGACATTTCAATTGAGGTTGGTAGTTTAGATGTTTACATCGAAAAAATGGAAAATGCATATACTATTAGGTTTAAATTTAATATATTTGGAGATCATAATTTAGAGCTTTATAATATAAAAAAGATACAATATTTCAGGGAATTGTTCGATGGTACCGAAATAAAAATAGAATTTACAACATATCCAAAAAACAATAATAATAAAATTATAAATCAAATTTAATATTTTATTTTCTCCATTAACAAAATTGTAAAGAAACACGTCAATAAATACAATATAGACATCAAGATATTTGTTATCAACAAAGCGCAAGCGAGCATCAATATACAAGAGTTTCTAAATATACCTGAGATAACGCTAGAAAAGGCATCGTTATGAAGGAGTATAAAGTACATATAATTATAGAAAAGCCATGGAAAGACCAATATTGATAAAATGAAATCAATAGACACTTTAACAGCGTTAAAGTCTATGCCTATATTTACAAAAAAACTAAATAAAAACAAATAACTGATATAAATAACGCAAAAAGAGACAAGATAAAGTGATCTATGAAAGGTTATGGTTTTTCTCTTTAAAAAATAAATCCTTGAAACCCTTGACTTAGGCATATATCCTCTAAAGAATACTACACAAACAACACTATAAAAAACTTAAACCAACACAAAAACATTTAAAACAATTGAACAATTTTAAACTATTGTGATCAAGGGCCCGTGGGGTAGCCAGGCATCCTATGGGACTCCAGATCCCAGGACGCGGGTTCGAATCCCGCCGGGCCCATTTTGTAAAAGCCTTACAAGGGGATATTCATATGGTCAAAATAACCATAGACCAAGAAAGAAGACTGCAGCTAATGCGAATGCACACGGCGTCACATATTCTATCAAGGGCCTGCAAGAACATACTCGGCTATCACGCTTGGCAGACTGGTTCCGAGCTCTCCGAAGACATATCAAGATTCGACGTGACCCATCACAAGTCCATATCCAAGGCAGAGCTTAGAAAAATAGAGGACGAGGTCAACGAGATAATCTTTGCCAACAAACCAGTGGAAATAGAGGAAGTTGACAGAACCGACGCAGAACAAAGATACGGCTTCGTGATCTACCAGGGTGGCTTCATCCCTGGCACGAGACTTAGGATAGTCAAGATAAAGGACTACGATGTCCAGGCATGTGGTGGCCTTCACGTTAGATCGACCATGGAAATAGGCTCTTTTAAGGTCCTTGGTCTTACCAAGCAACAGGACGGAGTCTATAGGTTCTTGTTCACGTGTGGCAAGGCTTTGGTAAGGACGTTTGGCGAAAAAATGGATCTCATAGAACAGGTCTGTAGGGTGTTTTCAACCGATGAGAAACAACTGGTCAACGTCTCGAATAGATTTTTCGAGGAATGGAAAGAGTATAGGAAGGACATAGAGGAGCTTTTGAAAATAATCGTCGACTTGAGCCCAGAAAATAGGATATTAGAAATCCCAATAAAAGCCGAGATGAAAAAACTTATAAAATTATTACTATCAACGGACAAGAAGAATATATTCTTAGTCTTTGATAACATAGTTGCAATAAAGTCGGAAAAAGTTGAAAATCTACCATTTAAAGGATTTAAAAAGAATAATATATTAATAACAAAGAGAACAGAAGAGTTATTGGATGAAATAAAAAATCTCAGTAATAAGTGTCTTCAATGACCATAGAAGAGCTTTTGATAACTAGTATCGTTTTGTTAATTCTTTTAATAGTCGTACTTTCGTTTGTCTTGGCATTGGTTGAGCTAAGAAAGTCCAAGACCAAGACCTACACCGGTGGTTTAATAATCATAGGACCAGTCATAATACCATTTGGTCAATTCACGAAATACAAAAAAGAACTAACGATATTGTCGATAATTTTGCTTATATTGTTTATTCTAATGTTCCTAAAATTTTTAATTGGATAACACAGAATACTATTTTCGATGGAGCAAATAGTCTTTTTTTGGATAATATTGACCTTTGCCCTATTGATTATAATTTATACTACGTCGTTCAATCTAACTATATCCGTTTCTTCCGTTTACAAACCAATGCCAGTCTCCGAACCATATCTAACGGAGGTTGGTCTTACGATCTATAACGAAGGACCTAGCTATTTAGGACCAGGCTCTAAAATAATAATCAATGGCCAAACATACACATTAAATCAAGAACTTGCTCCAGGAAATAGTACTTATCTTGTCGTTAATATGAAATGTTACTCAATATGTAAAATAAATTCTGTAAAAATAAAACCAAAAATAGAAACATCGAAAACAATACTGTATATAGTTACACATCCATACTATTTATTGGGACTAAATAGTTAGATTTATGTTTAACTTCACATCCTTTATTGCCTTACCTAAAAATTCTTTCAAGACCATACATCTGGTAACTGTTAAAGGATCTTTGGACATTTCTTCGTTGAATTTCAACTTTACAACGTTACCATCGACTTCTATCTCTATTTTGTCAACATCTCCAAAAACGAACTCCGTTAAATACTCTGCCTTTTCCTTGTCGTCCTTGGCCTTTGAGACTATTGTAACCTCATAGACCAATGTCTTACCAGCCAAAGGATGGTTAAAGTCTATCGTCACACGACCACCGGAGATAGCGACTATTCTACCAACGTTGTTGCCTATTCTTATGGCCTGACCCACCTTTGGCACTATGTTGGCAGACCTAAGCTCTGCCTCGGAAACCGTTGTTATGAGCTTGGGGTCCCTTTTACCGAAGCCCTTCTCTGGCGGGACTTCGACTGTGAAGGTCTCGCCAACTTCTTTGCCTTCGATTGCCTCGTCAAGGCCTTTGACGAGCATCTCTTCACCAACGACCACGGAAATTGGTTTGTATTTGTTTTTCTCGTTGTAGATGTTTGCCTCCTTGGCAACCTCTTCCTTCGTTGTGTCGAAGACTTCACCAGTTTCCTTGACCTTTCCAACAAAGTCTATCTTTATTACGTCACCTTTTTGTACCTTTTCAGCCATACTTTACACCATGTTAATAGATTCACATTGTCATTTATGTTACGATGTTATTAAAAATGATTTGATAAATGTTATTAAAGACTGTGAAAAACATAATATAAAAATATTGGTCAACGTTGGATTTAATCGAGAAAACAACGAATGTGTTTTGAAGTTTCAAGAAAAAATAAATTCCGTTGTAATTTTAAAATCTATTGGATTTCATCCCGTTGAGGTAGGAAAACCTAATTTTAAAGAAAATTACAATTTATTTTTAAAGACTCTGGAAGAAAATATAGACAAAGTATCGTTCATAGGAGAGTTCGGACTAGATTATTACTGGATCAAGAACGAATCTCAAAAAGAGCTTCAAAGAAAAATATTCTTAGAGATATGCTCGCTTAACTTTGAAAAACCCTTGGTGCTTCATATAAGGGATGCCTGGGACGACTTTCTAAACTTGCTCGATCGTATCGAGCATCGTCCGCTAGTCCTTCATTGTTACACGGGTTCCAAAAAAGTAACCAAAAAAATCCTAGAGTATGACGACATTTACTTTTCCATCGCGACATCCATACTAAGGAACAAGTCCTTCCTAAACGTTGTTAAACTGGTTCCAATCGATCGTCTATTATGTGAGACGGACTCGCCTTATCTACATCCGTTCAAGGACTTTCCAAACGTACCGTCGAACGTTAGGTATGTTTATGGGCTGATTGCCCAAGTTTTTGAAGAGCCATTGGAGCAAAGGATATACGAGAACTTTAAAAAATTGGTCGATATAGATGGCCAAGTTCTATATGATTGGTGACATAGCAATCGTCAAAACAAAGGACCCAGAACTAGTAAAGCAATTGAAATCAAAGGCTAGATCCATAGTCTACATAAAGTCCATAGAGACCGAAAAAAGATTACCGAAGATAGAGGTACTCTGGGGCGATGAAAACCTAAAGACCATACATAAAGAACTTGGAATAAAATACGTTATAGATTTGTCTAAGGTAATGTTTTCCAGAAAAAATTTCAAAGAGAAACAAAGGCTACAAAAAATAGTCCATAAAGATGACATAGTCGTTGATATGTTCTCGGGCATCGGATACTTCACATTGCCCGTGGCACCATTCGTTAAAAAAATCTATGCGATGGACATCAATCCAACGGCAATATCCCTACTAATCGAAGCGATTAAGGTCAACAAGTTCAAAAACATAGTCCCAATAGTCTCGGACAACAGAAAAATAAGACTAAGAAACGTTGCCCATAGGGTGCTTATGGGCTACATATTCGACACAGAAGCCTTTTTGGATCGGGCGATAAAATTTGCCAGAGACCAGGCAATCATACACTTCCATAGATTATTCAATAGAAACATGACGGAAAAAGATATAAAAGAATTTATAATGTCGCAAGAAGCTCTAAAAAATTTGAAAAATGTAGAAATATTATCCATAAACAAAGTAAAGAACTATTCACCCACAAAAATTCATTATGTCGTGGATATAAAGATTAAAAAATAATACCCAAAACAAGCTCTATTATTATAAGCAATATTACAAAAAATATGAACTTAGAAGGTTTTATCTTTATACCGTTGGATAACTCTTGGAAATACGTTATACCCGCAAAAGGCATTATGTTTCCTCTTTTTCTTCTTGCCATGGCTTATCACTTTTTTAATAATAATTCTATTATTTTATCAGGGTTATATATATAATATAAAACTTTATTGACGGGGTCCTTATTCTCGGGTATCTCTGTGAGCACTTGACCGGTGGTACCACAGATCTCGATACGGAATTTCTTACCCCTTGCGTCTAATTCGGCGACCCATATTGGGACGTAGATCTTTTGAATTTGAAAGATCTCGAATTCCTTGGTATCGAACCATAATTCAACTATTTTCTCTATTTTATCCTCTGGAACTTTAAAGTCTATGACCTCGTACGGTATTGTTGACACAGAGTAAATCTTCTTTTTCATTAATATTGGCACCTTAACGGCCAATTCAGAATGCTCTTTAGAAACTTCGCCCGTGATGCCGTCGATCATTATACCGGTGAACGTTATCTTATTATGGAGCTTTACCGCAACATAGACCAAGTAAAATGGCCTATACATGAGCTCAAGATCTATCAAATGACTCGTGAACCATTTCTTGCCATATAACGTATTTTTCAAGATTTCCCTTGCATCCTTGTCTAAGACGCTCAACTTCAACGTATAGATCTCAAACTCTTCTTCCTTGACTTTTTTGCCTTTTCTTTGATGTAGTCTTTCGACGGCTTGTTCATCCATCAAAATGATCTTTTCCCCACTTTCGGCCAAGGTATATGCTTCTTTGTCTATGCCTTTGGTGCAAACAACGACTATTTGATCTATATCCGGCACGTCGGAATATATTATTTTCAAATCAAGAATTAGATCCTTTGTTATGACTTGTTCTGGGATCATAAAAACTATCTTCGTAGAAGAAAAAGGATCTTCTCTTATGGCGTAAATATCAACTGCATACGAAAGTCCCGAACGTCCTTTCAAGTCTATTTTTTCGTAAATTTTATAATTGTATGTTTTTAATATATCTATTAGTTTTTCCCTTATACCTTTCATAGGTATTCACTTATGAAAAAGAACATAGAAATTTATATAAAAACTATAACCCAAGTCCAACCAACCGAGGATCCTGAAAAGGTTGTCAAAGCAATAAAAAACATATTTCCAGATGTCGAGTTAAAGATAGACGGCAATAACATAACATTCTTTTCAAAAGATAAAAAAACCCTAGACAAAATAAGAAAATTCGCAAGGGACGAACAAGTCCTAGACTACGCAAGAATGTATGCCATAAGAAATATGTTCTCGAACATGATAATGCTACGTCTTAACAAACAAGCCGCCTTGGCTGGCAAGATTTGTTTTGCGGACACCGATGACGAATCGCCTTTGGGCACGATCCATGTCATGATAGAGTCGGAAAACATAGAAAAAGTCCTTGACTGGCTTTTTCCTGCGACCGAATTTGGCGAAGTAAAGGAGGAAGAGGAGATTTAAATGGGGGCTGATTTTAAATATTTAAACATACTATTGGCCATAGTAATACTTGACTCTGCGCTAATAATGGCCTATTCATTGCTTCAGACCTATATAAAGCCATATAACGACTTTTATTACTACTTTTTATATCCATACTTTGTGGTTGGCAACCCCTCTTGGGCGTTGTATGGCATTGCGTTGTTCTTAATAGCGATGGCCTGTTATAAATTAGAAAAAGCCCGTGGTGGCCTTATATGGCTTATAATCTTCCAAGGACTGATATTCTTGTTCGCATCGCCTAGTACTGGCTGCGCTGCCATTCACTTCCTAGAGGTTGCCATAGGCATAATTTCGATCCAAGACCAGATAAACAGAGACCTATACAAAAGTCTAGAGAAAAAGGAAGAAAAGAAAGAGTAATTTTTTAAACATCCTCTATTCCGGCGGAAGTGATCCTAAACACTGCCTCGACCTCTGGTGTGTAGGGGCTATCGATTATCCTGACTATTCTTTTGTCCTCCTTGGCCTTTCTTATCCAGATTCTATAGGTACTTGCGTGTGCCAACACGTGACCACCTATTGCATCCATAGGCTTACCAAACATTATGTCTGGCCTTGCTTGGACTTGGTTTGTTATTAGAACTGCAACGTCGTAGACCTCTGCTATTCTTTTCAGTATCATCAACTGTTCTTTTAACTTACTCTGTCTCTCGGCTAGTTCGCCTCTACCAACGTATTCTGTCCTTAAATGAGACATTATAGAATCAACCACAACCAAACCAGGTTTTATTTCGCCTTTCCTAATTCTATCCTCTATCTTCCTAAGAACGGCCTCTTGATGGTCACTAGTAAAGACCCTGGTGACGTAGATGTTCTTCAATATTTTTTGTTCATCTAAACCCCTATGTTTGCAGATCTCTGCGATCCTTTCTGGTCTAAATGTACCCTCTGCATCGATGTAGTACGCAGGCCTTTCAAGACCACCCTTGTCCTCTGGCAACTGAACGTTTATTGATAACATATGTGCTATCTGGGTCTTACCAGATCCATACGAGCCAAAGATCTCTGTTATTGCACCGGTCTCTATTCCACCGTCTAGGATGTTGTCAAATGCTTTGCTGCCAGTGGTTATTCTTTTTATCTTTTTCCTTTTTTCAAGGATCTTGTCCGCGGTTTCAAAGTCTAGTAGGCCTAAGTATTCTCTGACGGCGTTGATTATCTTTGCGGCCATCGTCTCTGAAAGGCCCGTTGCAACGGAGAGATCAGTGGGACTTGAAGCAGCTATCGACGCCATATCCGTGAAACCAGCTGCTTTTAGCTTGTCTATGGTGACTTTGCCTATACCAGGGAGCTTTATATCTTCAATGCTCTGAGAAGCCTTTGTCTCGACTTCGTTCTTCTCCTTGTTTTCCACTTTCTTATCTTCGCCCATAGTCGATAACACCCGATAAATGTTAAAATAAAAATTTATTTAAATTTACCATCATCAATATATAAACATATATTTTGTATATGTAACCATTATTAAATGTGATGTTTATGATCAGATCACAGACAAAAAGACCAAGGATTGATCAAATACTGTTGGTTATTGTGGCTGTGTTGTTTATAATCTTCATTGCAAAGTTTTTCATGGCCACACACAAACAAAGAATAAGGATTTGTATATATTCTAGCTCCTACACAACCGGTTCTTGGAAAAGTTTGATACACGTTAACCTTGAAAAGCTACAGTATGATATTCAAAATATGCAAACCGCAAAATTCATAGTTATAACAGGAACGGATCCAAACGAGGCATTGAACGAGCAAAAGTTGGACACTGAGTTTGCAAAGTGTAACCTGATAATAATAGCCAACATGCCAGCAGCAAAGCAATTCGTGGTGGATGCACTATACAATTATGTTCAAAATGGCGGTAAATTAATAGTCCTAGGCGATTCTTTGTCCATGCGAATGATCACATATCAAAACGCAAACCTAACCCCATACTATCAATTGTTTGGAATGCAATGGAAGAGAAGTAATGGTATGTTGAATCTTCCGGTGGTTAATACCGCAAACAAAATAAGGGTTTACGACCCACAGAATCCATTGTTCTTGAACTGTGTTGCGGAGAATGGTTTAAAAATATTGCCTAGCAAGGTCACGTTTGTCGAGGTCGAGGAATACGGCACCAACATAGACACCCAAGCAGCATTTATCACAAAAGAAGGTTCCTATCCAGCGGTCTTGTCTGGCAAGTATGGCGCAGGTACCGTTGTAATATTCACATACGATGCAACACAGACACCATGTATATTAGAGAACACAATAAACTATTTGGCATTGGGCAACAGAACATCGTTCTTTGGTTTCCAATTACCTTCAAAAATCTTTTAAATATTAATAACTTTTAGGTGTTTACTATGTCTGTGTGGCAAGGACCATCCTTAAGAAAACCCTCTGGTGGTAGAAAAAGACTTGCAAGGAAAAAAAGAAAATATGAACTAGGTAGGGAACCATCCAACACAAAGATCTCGGACGTGGATAGAAGAAAAATCCTTAGAACCAGGGGTGGAAATAGAAAGATAAGATTGGTCGAATGTAAATTTATGAACTTGGTTGTAGACCCAAAGAAGGGTCTAACTAAAAAGGTAGAAATACTAGACGTAATAGAGAGCCCACAAGGAAACAATGCAGTAAGACAAAAAATAGTTACCAAGGGCACCAAGGTAAAGACCACCGAAGGTCTGGCTTTGGTAACATCGTCCCCAGGCCAAGATGGAGTGGTAAATGGTGTAAAAATTGGCTCTTAAGGATATCATAGACAAGATCAAAGAACTTTTTTCATCCTTCTTTTCAAAAACAGAGGAACAAGACGAAGACGAAATCGACAAGATAATAACTGGAAAGGTTCTCAAGGGCGAATTTGATTTACCAAACTTTGGCGAAGCCCCAAATGAGCCAGAACCAGAGGCAATAACCCCGGACGAAACACCTGTTGGCTTCGAGCATGGATTCAGACTAAAGCTCATTCTTGCCATAGTCTTGGTCTGTTTCGGTGCTGGTTTAATATTCGTTATTTTATCGAAGCTCTACAGTAAAACCTATCCTGTGGCGATATCGTCATCTATTTCATCGATCATAGTCAATCAAACTGGTGCCTATGCTTTTATAACGGTTACATTAAGTAAAAACGCTAGTTTTAATTCAAACGTTAAATTTGACTCGGTTTATATAATTAATGGATCCAATTGTACAATAGAATCTTCTAACCTTTACAATAACCTAGCTATATTAAATATCGTTTGCGTCTTTAAAAATGAATCCGATCTTGAAAATCTTCACGAAATCGATCTCCAGTCACAAATAACAACTAGAATATTTTTATTCTCTGTAAAAAGGCTTGTGAATTCGAGTTTTATATTCGAAGGATCCGATGTTTTACCATCAACAAAGGTCCTTAGATACAATAATATTAGTTCCCCAAATCAGACAAACAACTACAGAACCTATGATCTTTTGCTCTATATAAACCCAATGAACATAACCTATAACTACAGTCTAGAACTTCCTTTGTTCTCTGGATGTAACTCTAGTTTAGCCAAGGCGATTCTGAATCAATCCTATATCAATATTTCAAATCAAAACACCCAAGAATATCTAAAATTAAATATTTCGATAAATAAGACCAATACAAACACATCGATCTCTTGTGTGGTTTATACGATCTTCCTTGGAAGGAATATAACACTATATACTGCTATATTTAATTTAACAAAGTATAGCAAGACCGAGAAAATAAAAATAGTTCCCATGTTGAACTATTATCTATCAACCATCTCCAAAGAAGGATACGTAGGCTTGAATCTATCGATAGAAAGCCCAGAACCAATGACCATTCAAAGCCTTCAGCTAATACTTGAGCCATTTAACATAGTCATAGGCTCTTGGTCAGAATTAAACCCATTCAAGGAGCTAAACAAAAGCCTATTGTTTAGCCTAAACAAGACCATAGTCTCCATGATCCTGGGCAACATCTCATCCGAGGTTATATGGTTAAAGGGTGTGATGACCTATAAGGTCAATAACATAACAGATACATACACATTCAGTAAACCATTGTCGTATTTCGAATATTATACAAACATGAACTATAACATAACACCAAATTCAACAACAATAAATCTATACATGGCAACAATTTGTAGTAAGAATATAAACGTTAGTATAAAAGTATTAAACATTAGTTATAACATTTCGGAGATAAAATTCATAGAAAACTTCACAAATCAAACCGAAATAAATTGTAATCAGAACAAGATCATAGGCATAGTAAAACTCAATGAAACACTCTCTAAAAAGCTTTTCGAATATCTAGAAGAACATCACACCGTAGTATCGTATGAAACAATATACTTAAAGATAAAGGAAAACAACAAAGAAATAATTAAAAAATATACCGTTATGCTGCCTATGATCTATGTTCCATCGAATACAACAAACACTACAACAAATCAGACCAACATTTCCCTAACAAAATCTTAAAACTTTTTATAAGATCTTTAACATTAAAATTTCTGAAAATCATATTAATACAGTGAAACCATGGCAGAAGAGAATACAATATATGTCGGACTAAAACCAACCCAAACCTATGTCTTGGCTGCGTTGATACAGTTCAACAACGGTGCACAAAAGATAAAGATAGTCGCAAGGGGTAGGGCAATCTCAAAGGCAGTGGACGTTGCAGAAATATTGAGAAACAAGGTCATACCAAACCTAAAGGTTGAAAACATAGAAATAGGTACGGAAAGGATAGAAACCAACGACGGAAGAAGATTGAACGTGTCCACAATATCGATAGTGTTATCCAGATGAAGGACGACTACAACAAACTTTTGGAGCGTGCTTATAAAGAAATAAAAATCTCAGAGGGCGATGCAAGCCGTTGGCAACTACCGGAGCCAAATATAGAAATCCAAGGTAATAGAACGGTTATAAAGAACTTTAAAGAGTTATGCAATTTCATGAATAGAGACTTTCACCATTTCTCCAAATGGCTTAGTAGAAAGTTTGGAGCACCTTGTTTTCTATTGGGTGATAAATTAGTCATCCAAGGTAGAAGAAAACCAGATGAGATTAGGGCAACGATCCAACTATACATCCAAGACTATGTTAAATGCCCGATATGTGGCTCTTGTGACACGCAACTGGTCAAAGAAGGTAGATACTTGGTACTAAAATGCGAGGCATGCGGAGCAATATCACCAGTGAAAGAGATTTAATTTGCCCTGTTTGTGGTTCGAGGACCAAGGTTCTCCTAAATGGGCTTTGTGTTTCTTGTTACTTGGAAAAGCTCTTGGAGAGGATCCCAGAAGAACTCGAGGTAAGGCTTTGCAAGTCCTGCGGCAAGTATGAACGTTCTTTAGAAGACATGGTCTCTAAACACCTTAAAGACTCGGATATCGAAATAGATTGTGAATTAGAGCCCTTGGATGAAGAAAACCTAAAAATAACACTAAAACATGGCAAGTATAAAAAAGAAAAGATCGTAAAACTGGACTATGATTTTTATCTTTGTCATAACTGTTATCTAAGCACTGCGAGTTTCTACGAGGCCATAGTCCAAGTACGAGGCAAAAACTGGAGATATGTCTCCGACGTCATAAAGTTCTTGATAAACAACCTGGAACAAAAAAGAAACAAGAAACTAGTCTCTGAGGAAAAAGAATTAAAAAATGGTATGGACTTCAGGATAATGGATAAGTACGTTGCAGAACAAATAATCAAAAAAATACAAAATAACTATAAACTGGCATATATTTCGAAGACCACATCCAAGTTCAAGGGCATAGACAAGCAAACATCAAAACCAAAACTCAAGTTCACATATTTACTAAGGACCTATGACTATGTCCGTGGTGATGCAATAGTCTATAACAACGATCTTTACGTCGTCGATAACATAGACAAGAATACGATAATATTGACCAATACAAGAACCAAGAACAAAATAAAATTGTCCTTGAACGAGGTCCATAAGCACGGTAAAAAATTAGAGGAAGAAGAAGGAACATTATTATATGAAGAAAATAAATTAGCTTATATAAGTACCAAAGACAACAACATAATAGAGGCCTTGGTACTTGATGATCATCCAAAACCCGGTGAAAAAGTGGGTTTTGTCAACTACGACAACAAAACATATCTGGTGAAAAGATATGGGAAAAAAGAAAAATAAAAATCCAGAGGAAGAGATAAGTGCAAAGATAAGGCTCCCAAGGGACGATGAAATACTTGGTGTTGTCGTTGAGTACTACGGCGGCAATCAAATGAAAGTCCGTTGCAAGGACGGCGTCGAAAGACACTGTTTCAGAAAGCCAAAGACCAGGGGAGGCCGTATAAGAGAAGGTGACGTGGTCCTGGTCAAGCCATGGATCTACACACCATCCAAGGCGGATGTAATAGTCAAATACAGGCCAATAGAGGTCGAATGGCTAATAAAAAACGGATACCTAACAGAAGACGATATAAAGATCTAAATGAAGGACTACGAATATCTTACCCTAGTCAACAAGACCATAAGGGTCGAAAAGTCGACGAGAAAAATTTTGAACAAAGTCCTCGATTTTTATACCATAAGGAACCTGAACCAGATCTGCCACAGGCTTGGCATAGAGGAAATCTATGGCTCCATAGGCGAGGGTAAGGAGGCCGTTGTCTTTCTCTCCAGGTCCAAGAGCGATTACTACGTCCTAAAGATCTATAAGATTGAAAAATTTCCCATGAAGAAGCTTCGATTGTACCTAGAGGCGGATAAAAGATTCATAGCACCGAAGTCAAGATCAAAGATGGTCTTTATCTGGTGTCGCAAAGAGTTTTCAAACCTAAAAAGAGCTTTTATAACCGGTGTGAGATGTCCCAAGGCTATAATGTTCTCCAGGAACATTATAGTAATGTCTTTGATAGGCCAAGATGGCCAACCGGCACCAAAGCTCTCGGAAACGGAGTTGAAAAATCCAAAAGAATTCCTAGAAGAGCTTTTGAAAGACTACGAAAAACTTGTTAAAGAGGCTCAGATAGTCCACGCGGACCTTAGCCCGTTTAACGTATTGGTCCTTGGGGAAGAGCCTTATATCATAGACTTTAGCCAATCCATAAGAACCGACGGGGCCATGGCCATGGACTGGCTAAGAAGAGACCTAGAGAATATAAAGGAATACTTCGAAAAAAAGTATAATATAGGCTTCGATCTTGAAACGATGTACAAGGAGCTTTTGAACCACATAGGCTAAATGGGTGGCATATATGATCAAGAAATCTGTCAACATAAGCCCGGACAGGTTGGGTTTTCTAATAGGTAAGAATAAAAGAAACCTAAGGGAAATAGAGGAAATCCTTGGTGTTAAGTTCGAAATAGGTAAGGATTACGTTACCATAATCGGAGAAGATGGTTACAACGTCCTTAGGGCAGAGATGATAGTCAAGGCCATAGACTCCGGTTTTACGTTCGATACGGCCAAGAAACTTCTTTTTGGGACCTATGTCTTCGAGGCCATAGACCTAGAGGACTACTGCGAGCCCAGGTCCTTCAAAAGGGTCTTGTCAAGGATCATAGGCAAAAAAGGAATATTCAAACTAGAGCTCAAGAAATACACGAACTGTGACATAGTCATCTCGGAGGACAAACACATGGTCGGTCTCATTGGCGAACCGGAGGACATAAACCTGGCAAAGGAATGCATACTAAAGATCATCAAAGGCACATCCCATGGAAGGGTCATAAGATACTTACATCATCACGCCAGGAACCCCAATGAATTGAACATAAGGGAGATGATTTTAAGAAAGAAGAAAGATTGGGAAGAGTAAACTATAATTTTTATTTTTAATGAGTTATTGTTTTTTTATTTTTTGAAATTATTTTATTTAAAGTATGTGTTTCTTCTCTTTGTAAATATTCTTTTAAAATAGAATTCATTGTTTCTATTATTACTAACATTGATAATTTTTGTTTATATGGCAATTTATCTATTAACTTATTATCTATTAAATAAACATCTAAATTATTTGTTAACGCACTTCTAATAATTTCATCTGGTGATTTTTTAATTAATTTTTCATTAGCCATCTCACCCATAAACTCTAATGCTTTTTCAAAATTACCATTTATAATACTTGCATCATCTATAAGATGTTCTAGCAACCTAACATTTAAATATGCCAGAAAAATCAAAACTGCTGTAATACAAATGGTTGCAATTACATATCCTTCTTTATATTTTTCAATCATCGAACCTTTCTTTTTAATATAAGTATAAATATAATACATTTTAGCAAATGGCACTACAATTTCTCTAAATATTTTAATAATATCTTCTTTATTTTTTATTATTTTATCAGGAGACATACTTTTTAAAATATCTACTATTTTATATGTCATATCTATAAAAATAAATTTTAGAGAGTTAAAGTTTCTATTTTTAAATGTCTTAATAAAATCCTCTTCACTATCATAACTAATTAATATTAAATTTTCATCAAGCTCAAAAGAACTTGTTTGACAAAGCAAATATGATATTATTCTTACATATTCATCATTACTAAGTGGTTGATTCTCTTTTATTTTCTTAATTATTGATTTCATAATAATATTTAATGTTACATAATATAAAAAATTTTTGTTTTTACCACAGCCAAACAAAACACAAAATCAGATAGAAAGAATCCTTTTAATAGTGCGGGGGGCGGGATTTGAACCCGCGAAGGCACTAAGCCATCGGATCTTGAGTCCGACCCCTTTGGCCTGGCTCGGGAACCCCCGCAATTTATAATTTCAAGAAAGATATTTATAAAGTTTAATTTGCAAGGTTTCGTTATTTAGAAATATTTAAATATAATGTATGTATATATGTTCTATAATGGAGCTCAATCGAAGACAATTTTTATTACTGATTTTACTTTGCTCGTTCCTTTTGGGCACGGGAACGATTTTAAAATTTTTTCAATGGACGAATGAAGACAAAGACTTAACAAAAATATATGAAAAAATAATCCAATGGTTAACTGAAAATGATTTTAAGTATAAACCCGATAAGGTCCATATAAATACAGTAAAAAGAATATTGGAGAAATTATTTCCAGATATTAATTTTAAAGTAAATAACTATTCCTTGAGTAACATAGAATTTACCTTAGAACTGGATGAAAAATTTGTTAAAAAATACGACATAGATCCAAAGGCAATAAAAACATTCATAGCACTCGTGAATCTTGGCGAGGAGCTTCTATCAGGCGTTGGGGAGTCTTTCATAGTCAATGGTCAATACTTTAAATACCTTCGGGGAGACGTTGACATTCCAATAACGATATCGGTCCCAACGATAGACTTACCATCGGATGTCGAAAAACCAACGAAGCTTTTGGAAACCAAAGAAGGCGATTGTGAGGACTATGCCATATTTCTTTACTATCTACTTTCATTATATGGTCCTTCCATCGGTAGACCGTTTGTAATAATCGTCCCAGGTCATGCAATGGTAGGATATTCGTTTATAGATATACCAAACAACGAATTTCTGTTCAAATTAGCTCTACAGCTGGGTGCTGTTAAAATTCTAGGAAGTACGTTTTTCCTAAAACAAGGATTTACTTTAAAACAAATCGAAAAAATACTAGATATAACAACCAACGAAGTACTCAACTGCGATCGTATAACCATAATTACAGAAAAACAAATTTTTAGTTTTAAGAATAGTAAAAATGAACTACCCCCAGAGGTTCAAGAGCTCAAAAATACATGGCCAAAGCTGGTTAAATTTTTAAAAGAACACGGAATATCGATCGATGAAAACGAACTAATTAAGGCCATAAAAGAATACATAAAACTTCGGGGCATAATATTAACAAAATATGAAAATATAAGACAAATATATGAACAAAAATTTATAGAAACGATACAAAAATACATTACAGACAAAAAAATGTTTGAAGCCTTTAAAAAAGAAATGTTAAAACATAGAGAGGAAATCATTTTATACTAACAAAATCATGGTTTGATAAATATGAAAAAACAAGAAAAATGTGTCAAAGTACGATCATGTGCAATAAGGATATTGTATAATGTTTATATCAACGATCGGAATCTATTTGATGAAGTAATGAAATATCTAAAGGGATTGAAAAAAGATGAAATAAGATACAGTGACGTTGTTCGAGCTTTGGCAAAAATAACAGAAAAAGATGAAAAACAAATAAGAAGGGATTATCCTTTAAAAAGACCTGATAAAGATTTTATTAAAAAATGTGAGAAATTGATAGTATGAAAAAACGAGCAATATACATACCCGAGGAATTGTTTAATTTGATTAAAAAGTATGCCGAAAGGAACAATACCAGCTTCACTTCGGTTGTTATAGCGGCTTTGGTTAGTTATTTGAGTAAAGACCCAAGCGTGGTGGCAGAAATATTCTACGAACGAGACTACGAAGATCTTAGTCAAGAAGAGGAAGATTTATTGAAACAAATCTTTGAAAAAATCCCTAGACAAGAAAGAACTAAAGAAAGATTGATAGAACTGATAGGAGAAGATAAATTCAACGAACTCTTGAAAAAAGGTATACTAATAGAAAAGACCTATAAAGATAATTTGGTCTATGAAACCCCATTTAGATACTATAAGAGAATAAGTCCACAACTGTCCTATAAATCTGGGAGTTCAAGTTCGGAGAAAGAGGTCCTAAGCTATCCTTTGTATAGAAAGGAAAAGGAAAAGATGATAACCACCGGCGAAGAGGTACCGGAAAAAGAGACCTTGGAAAAGGTCCTGGTCGAGGAAATATTAGACTTTATAAAGGATCGATTCTCGGACAAGGATCAATTCACGTTAAACGAGATAATAGAAGAATGTAAGAAAAAGTTCAAAGAACTAACCGACAAGGAGATAGAGCTATTGGCCAGGGCGGCGTTGTACAACCTGGTGGTCAACGGGGAGATATATTTCCCAGAAGAAGGTAAAATTGCTTGGGCTTAGGATTTTTGTTTTAATTTCAAAATATTCAACAATTTATTGAATTTCTCTTTAAATTCTATGTTTATTGGTTTTTCTTCTTCTTCATCTATTCTTATAATCTTTCTTTCCCTTATATAGTCTATTAACGCGGTATTATATGCCGAAGAGAGCTTCTTGCTATGTAGAACTACCTTTACTATGAACTTGAAATAGTACACGAAAAACAAGACCACGGAGATCAAAAATCCTATGGTCAGTAAAAGTATTATCATTCGATATCACATCAACAAAAATATTAACTATTACTTGTTAAGAAAATTATAAAAATGTTTAAACAAGTTATCGTTGTTCGAACCGACATAAAAATGAGTAAAGGAAAACTCGCGGCCCAGGTGGCCCATGCAGCCTTAGGAGCATTTTTAGAACAAAAGAACGAATTGATAAAAAAAGTCTGGCTCCGGGAAGGTGCCAAAAAGGTTGTCCTAAAAATTGAATCCCTTGAAGAGCTTTTGAAGATCAAAGAACTAGCCGAAGCATCGAAGCTTCCAAACTTTCTCGTGATCGATGCAGGTAGGACAGAGCTTCCCGAGGGCACGGTCACATGCCTTGGCATAGGACCAGACTACGAGACAAAAATAGATAAGATCACAGGCCATTTAAAATTATTATAGTTACTTTTTCTTTTGCTCTTTTAAGGCCTTTCTTTGTTTTAGTGTCTCGTGTTTTATTATACCATGTGCACCAACCAAGACCAATATTATTGGTATGAATAGGTCAAGATTGATTATTTGTAACGGACCGGTTGGTGGTGCCATGAAAAACCACGCAAAAAACTTTATTCCAAGGACAAAGTCCACGAATAGCCAAAGAAGACCAACTATGAAACAACCTTTGAACACGGCGTATGGCGGCTCTTCCACGAATGGTCCCATGTAGGCAACTATGAATATTATCATAAAACCTAGTAAGATAAATGCAAGTTCGCCGTTACCACACAACATCAAGAGTATTAGACAAAAAAGTATTATTCCAACCCAAAGATCTTCAACTTGAAACCTCATGGTGACAACCTATTAGGGGTTCTTGGGAAAAATATGACTTCCCTTATATGGTTTATATCGAGCAATTGCATTGTAAATCTTTCTAGACCGGTTGCCCAACCACCATGTGGCGGTGCGCCATACTTGAACATCTCAAGATAATACTCGAAGTTCTCCGGATTCAAGCCCTCTTCTACGATCCTGTTTTTCAAGGTCTCGTGGTCGTTGATCCTCTCGGAGCCAGAGCATATCTCAAGGCCTTTGTAGAGACAGTCGAAGGACTCTGTATGGACTCCGTCGTCGGAGACAACGGTGTAAAAAGGCCTGGCCTCCTTTGGATAGTGTTTTATATAGACCAAGGCATTGCCAAAGTGTTGGCCTATGTATTTCTCCTCGTCGGTGCTTAGGTCATCTTCGGCCCTATTTTCGACCTTGCCCTTGGTCAGTTCCTTTGCTTCGTCGAACTCGATTTCAACGATCTCCGGGACCTCTATGGTTTTGTTTAGCCTTTCGAGTTCTTTTTCACATTCTTCAACGACCTTTTCTATGACGTATAGGACTATCTCTTTATGGACTTTTATTATGTCCTCGAGGTTTGACCAAGCCATTTCCATGTCTATGGAGTTGGACTCGGACAAGTGCCTATAGGTATGGGACTCCTCTGCCCTAAAGATCGGGGTTATCTCAAAAACTTGCTCAAACCCGGCTATGACCAGGGCCTGTTTATAGAGCTGCGGACTCTGGCTCAAGAAGGCCTCTTTGTTATAGTAGAGCACAGGGAACAACGCAGTACCTCCTTCAGAGGCTGAGGCTATTATCTTAGGCGTGTATACTTCTATAAAACCCTTGTTTCTAAAAGCATCCCTAAAATACTTTAATATCTGGCTTCTTATCTTGAATATTGTTTGTATCTTTGGTTTTCTTAAATCCAAAATTCTATGGTCGAACCTTGTGTCTACGTCGGCCTCAACCTTCTCAGAGACGTCCAAAGGCAACGGTCTTTGTGCCTTGTTCAGGAGTTCTATCTCCTTTAATATGACCTCGACACCGTTTGGAGCCCTTGGGTCTTTTTTGACGGTGCCCTTTATATGGACAACGTCCTCGGAGCCCAGTTTATCGACTAATTCAAGGACTTCTTTTGGAACCACGGTCTTTTTGACGGTTACTTGGATTATTCCCGTTCTGTCCCTAATCAATAGAAACTTAAGACCACCCAAGTCTCTTATGTCATGGATCCATCCATAGATTTCACAATCCTTGCCCTCTTCGAAGTTAAATATATCCTCTATAAAATATTGTTTCATAAGACTATGGATCAACCATTTGTTATAAAAAATTTACAAGTTCATAAAAAAGGCACGAATATAACAGGACCAAATACCGAGTCTATGACCAATTTAAACAAATATTGATCATAACTCAATTGAAACGGTCCAACTATGCACGTACCACGCTTGGAGTACTGGATCCATATACTTGGAACCTCCTTTATGGCTGCACCAAAGACTATTCTATCAAACCTTTTCTCCAAGGCTCTTTCCAGAAGTTCATAGCTTCCATAGATCAAACGAGCATTCAATAGATCTTTTTTACCATCACCATGTAAAAGAACCACGTTTCTGAAGCCATATTTTTCTATGTTTTCCTTGGCAAAATTTGCAAGTTTATCGAAAAGCTCTATGGAGACCACTATACCGTCTTTGACTATCTCCGCCAAGAGCGCGGTCATATAACCACTACCGGTGCCTATTTCATAGACCATAGCCCCCTCAAACGGCTTGAGCATCTCGAGCATAATCGCTATTATAGAAGGTGCGGAGGTTGTTTGATTTGAAAACGTCCTTATTGGTTTGTCTTTGTAGGCCATTGATTGATATTCGGGTAAGATAAAGTCTTTTCTGTCTATTTTCTTAAAAGCTTCTATTATATTTTCAGACTTTAAATATCCGGTTCTAATTAAATATTCAACCAATTCGTCGTTGGTTTCCATGTCTCAATAAATAATATATATGATATTAAATATTTAGTTTAAAGCTATGTCTGAATTCACTCCATGGGTTGAAAAGTATAGACCGAAAAAGTTAGACGAAATAATAGGTCACGAAGAAATAATAAAACGTTTAAAAGCTTATGTTCAGAAAAAAACCATACCAAATATGATTTTTGCTGGGCCCGCGGGAACTGGTAAAACCACGGCTGCCCTGTGTCTCGCAAGGGAGTTGTTTGGTGAGTATTTTGACGAGAATTTTCTTGAATTGAATGCCTCCGTGTCCAAAGATACACCGATTCTGATAAGAGAGCGTGAGAAACTTTATCTGACGACATTCGAAAACCTTGACAAGAGGTTCTTTAAAGATAATGATTCTGGTTCCGTAGAACTTAACGACATAGAGGTTCTAACCGTTGACAAGACCACGCTGAAACTGAGCTGGAAGAAGCCAAAGCTCTTGATAAGACATAGGGTCGACTATATAAAGGTCTTGACCCTGGAGGATGGTTCTAAACTCGAGCTAACGGGTAACCATTCTATAATGGTTTTTGGGAAATATGGCCTCGTGACCAAAAAGGCGTCGGAGATCGAGAAAGGAGATTATTTGATTTCTATATCCAGAAAAGCACTAATCAAAAGATCGGACCTAAACACCATAGTCTCTAGGATGGATGCAAACTTTGCCTGTGACGGTGGTGCATCGGTTCTTTCAAGCTACTCGAGGTTCGAAGACAAATTGCCAGTCGCCATACTAAAAGAACTAAACATAAACATTTCCGAGAACTTTAAAGAAATTTCCAAAGACAGTTTAAACTTCATAAAGCATCAAATATCAAACACTTGTATCAAGATATTCTTAGACATAGTCTCGAAATCCGATCTTACATCCATAAAAGTTGTAAAAACCGAGATAAAGCCTTATAGAGGCTATGTTTACGATATAAGTGTACCTGGCAATGAAATGTTCTTCGCCGGCACAACGCCAATATTGCTCCACAATTCCGATGCCCGTGGCATAGACGTCGTTAGAAACAAGATTAAAGAATTCGCTAGGATTGCGCCAATAGGCGACGTTCCATTCAAAATAATATTCTTGGACGAAGCATCCGAGATGACCGCGGATGCCCAGCAAGCCCTAAGGCGAATAATGGAAAAGTACAGCGACATAACAAGGTTCATATTAAGTTGTAACTATCTTTCAAGACTAATAGACCCCATACAGTCCAGGTGTGTAATATTCAAGTTCTCACAGTTGAAGGACGAAGACATCCGTAAGAAGCTTGAGCAAATAGCTAAAGCCGAGGGACTAACGCTCAAGGAAGACGGCATCAAGGCAATACTCTACGTCTGCGAAGGAGACATGAGAAAGGCAATAAACATTCTCCAGGCCGCCGCGGCTATAGACAACACTGTGACCGCGGAGAGCGTTTACAAAGTCGTATCCATTGCCAAGCCAGAGGACGTTAGACAAATGCTTGAACATTGTTTGTCTAAGTCTTTTGAAAAGGCTAGGGAAAAGCTTCACGAAATATTCCTAGAGTATGGCGTTTCAGCGGAGGATGTAATAAAACAAATATATAAAGAAGTACTAAAATTAAATATAGATGAACGTAAGAAAGTAGATATCATAGACAAACTTGGTGAGTACGACTATAGGATAACCATAGGCGCCCACCCAATAATTCAACTAGAGGCCTTCCTTGCTTGGCTTTGTAACTATGTCTAAATCGAAAACTTTTTATAGTATGATATAGTAAGTTTTTATAAAATATTAAAATATAACGGGTAGATATCATTGCTAAATCTAGCGAATATCGAAAGAGACTTGGCAATGCTTAGACAGATCCTGGAAGTAATAGAGTTACTTGTGG
>Ga0256834_1000289_pt1 | contig 37146 bp, 31 predicted proteins | sample 4281140metaG_FD_190536 | JGI IMG/M metagenome (GOLD analysis project Ga0256834, IMG submission 190536) | Hydrothermal vent microbial communities from East Pacific Rise, Pacific Ocean - 4281-140 | ecosystem: Environmental > Aquatic > Marine > Hydrothermal vents | place: Pacific Ocean: East...
GAAATGTCACCATGCTTGAAAATCGCTATGGCGAGCATGATGGGCTTAACCTAACTTGGGAAACGCTGGAGGGCATATTAAAACATAATGGGCCTGTAAAATTGCTAAAGAGCAACCAAGTGCCAAACACGGCTGATCTTGAGCCAAATACTCATGCCTCTTTAGAGGCGCAAATTGCTGCAATTGCTGATGATATAGCCTATAATTCGCATGATATTGATGATGCTTTAAGGGCAGGGCTGATAGATTTAGAAATGCTTCGCCAAGTGCCGCTTATAGCTAAAATTATTGATGAAATTTTACAAAAATGGCCAGATATAGAAAAATCTCGTGCCGCACACGAGGTTCAGCGGCGGCTTATCACTCGATTAATTGAAGACGTAATTTTCACCACAAAAGAAAATATTAAGAAACTATCGCCAAATAGTGTCAGCGATATTCGTCATGCTAAAACCACCATTGTTACCTTTTCAAAAGATATGGCGCTCGCAGAAAAACAACTAAAACAGTTTTTGTTCGAGAATGTTTATCGCTCAGATGAAGTGATGAGAAATGTAAAAATAGGGCAGAAGGTTATCGCAGGTCTGTTTGATCATTATTTATTGCATCAAGATTTACCCGCTGATTGGCAAAAGAAATTGCTTTCTACAAAAGATAAAAACCAAAAAGCCCGCATAATTTGCGATTTTATTGCGGGCATGACAGATCCTTATGCGCTCGATATTTATAATCAAAAATTTGACGCAAGCGAGCAATTCGTTTAACCGCAAGTAATAAATATATATTTTGATATAAACGGAATTTTTTATGGATATTTTTGCAATATTTTCTGCTCGTGTTTCTGAAGCACTAAAACAGTCTTTTCCCAATGAAGAAAAGCTAAAAGCACTATTGCCCCGTGTGGTGGTAGAGCCTCCACGAGATGCCGCACATGGTGATTTATCAAGTAATGCCGCAATGGTTGTAGCAAAACCCTTAGGCAAAAATCCTCGTGAGGTAGCCGCAATTTTGAAAAAGCATTTTGAGGCTGATAAAGACGTGGTTTCAATAGATATAGCAGGCCCCGGATTTTTGAACTTCACTCTCACCCCTGCAATTTGGCAAACGGCGTTGAAATCTGTAGTTGAATTAGATGGAAATTACGGACGCTCAAAAACTGGCAAAGGCGAAAGAGTAAATATCGAATATGTATCGGCAAACCCAACAGGACCAATGCATGTTGGGCACACTCGGGGCGCAGTATATGGCGATGCTTTGGCTTCATTAATGGAATTTTGCGATTATGATGTAACTCGTGAATATTATGTCAACGATGCAGGTGGGCAGGTTGATATTTTGGCGCAATCGGTATTTTTGCGCTATCGTGAAGCTTTGGGCGAAGATATTGGCGAAATTCCTGTTGGTCTTTATCCCGGTGATTATCTTATTCCTGTAGCAAAAGATTTGGCGAAGGAGTTTGGCAAATCCTTGCTTGAAAAAGATCAAAGCGAATGGCTTGAGATAATCAAGTTGCGAGTGCTTGCTGCAATGTTAGATTTGATTAAGGCAGATTTAGCAAAACTGGGCATTAAACATGAAGTTTTCTTCTCAGAAAAAACTTTACACGGGAAAAATGGCGAAATAGCTAAAACCCTTGAATGGCTAAAAGGCGAGGGTTTAGTTTATCAGGGCAAACTTGCGCCACCAAAAGGCAAAACACCAGAGGATTGGGAAGACAGAGAGCAAACGCTTTTCCGTGCTTCTGACTTTGGCGATGATACCGATAGGGCATTAATAAAATCAGATGGCTCATACACATATTTCGCTTCTGACATTGCCTATCATAGAGATAAATTCAAGCGTGGATATAATCATCAAATCGTAGTGCTTGGCGCAGATCATTCGGGCTATATTAAACGCCTGCAAGCGGCATTAAACGCAGTATCAAAAGGTGAGGCATCGGTTGATGTAAGAATTTGTCAATTGGTGAGATTATTAAGAGATGGCAAACCAGTAAAAATGTCAAAACGCTCAGGCGAATTGGTGACATTGGCAGAGGTAGTTGATGAAGTTGGCTCAGACGCAGTGCGCTTTATGTTATTATATCGCCGCAATGATGCCTCGCTCGATTTTGACTTTGCAAAGGTAAAAGAGCAGAGCAAAGACAACCCAGTTTTTTATGTGCAATATGCCTATGCTAGGGCTTGTTCAATCTTTAGAACTGCAAAACGGGACGTTCCAGATTTAGATTTTAGTCATAAGGCGTTAATGAGCGCAGATTATTCTTTAGCTGATTCTAAAGAAGAATTAGAGCTGATTCGCTTGCTTTCTCAATGGCCAAGAATTATTGAAGCTGCTGCATTTTCGCATGAGCCACACCGAATTGCCTTTTATATTCATGATCTTGCAGCAGGTTTCCACAAGTTTTGGACTAAGGGTAAAGAAAACCCAAGTTTACGATTTGTTAATCAAGATAGTTTGAATGTAACATTAACTCGACTAGCAATGGTCGAAGCAGTGCGTCAGGTGCTAAAAAGCGGTTTGACAATTTTAGGGGTAAGTGCGCCAAAAGAGCTTTCATAATTATGGCACAATGATGTGGAAAATCATTGTTCATAAGATTTATCTCTTAAAGGTGTAAAATATATGGGTAATTTAAATATGTCTGATAATTCATCTCAAACAAATGATTCAGATGATCTAATTGAGCAACTTGCCAAATTAATGGCCAAGGATGCACAAGCAGAGCAAGCAGCGCAAGTTGAATCTGCTCAAAGTGATGAAATTAGCGAAGATGAAAGTCTTCATGATATTGCTATTACTAATGATGATGTTATTGCAGAGTCTGAAAAAGGCATTAACATTTCTAACATTTCTAACATTTCAAATTCGTTATTTGAAGATAATGATGCGCAACCTGAAACTATTGAAGCTAGCACTTTGGCAACTGAGCTAGATCAGGCAGATATTAGTTCAATAACAGATGTTGAGTTAAATATTGCAAAGAGCGCAGACCCAATAGCAGACCTTATTTCAGCACAGCTTGAGGAAGGTGAAGAAGCAGCAGTTCAATTTGAAGCTCCATCAGAAAAAATAGATGAGCTTAATGAAGATTTGCAATCACCCTCAGATGATGTTTTTTCTATCCCACCAGTTTTTGGAATTGGCTCAAACGATGCGCAAACTAAAACATCATCAATAGATGAAAACATAATAGAGCAAACTCAAGATACGATATTTGAGCAAGTAGAAGTTGTCAAAACTACAAATACTACAGAAATTGAAGAAATAGTTGCACCAATAGAAATTACTGAGCAAGTAGAAGATTTAAGTCTAGCAGAAATAGAAATACCAGATTTAGTAGAAAAAAATGCTCAACCATCTGATGATCCAATAATAGATATTGAAAATCTTATTGGCGAGGCTATTAGTGCGGGAAATATAACTTCTCAAAATCATGCTAATATTGAGCCTAGTTTTGATGGCTCTCAAGATAGTGTAGATATTGCTGCAAGTGCAGCCGAAAGTGCAATTTTAGCTGCTAGTGCTGAAGCAAATAATGAAAATATTGAAGAAACGAATGAAGCAGAGACTAAGCAGTTAAAGCAGGCAAAGAAAACCTCATTCATGGCAGGTATTTTTGGACCTGCAGTTGCTGGGGCTGCGTTGCTAGCAATTGCCTTTGCTTTGTTTTGGGTTTTTAGTAATAAAACCGATAATTCAAATGGCACAGCACCTACTCTTAGTGCAGACACTTCTGCGCAAAAGATAGACCCACCTGCAACAAATGATGCTAACTCCCAAGCTTCTAATTCGGTAGTTTTTAATGAAATTTCTGGTGAAACTCAACTGGGCAATACCGAAACATTAGTGTCACGTGATGAAAGCGCAACAAATGCACAAACAGGAAGTGCTGGGGCTGAGGTTACTAGGATAATTTCAACTGTTAATTCTGATGAATCAGGGCTTGCAAACCGCAGAGTTCGCACTGTTACGGTGAGACCAGATGGCACTATTGTTAATGGTGATAGCGCAAGGGCGGGCAATGAAATTCTCCCAGTTGAACGCCCAAATGTGCCGCAATTGCCAGCTGACAGCACAATAGAAGTTCCCACTACAGCTACAGCAACCCCAATTTCAGTTGCCGTTACTGAGGCAGTTGCAACTCCTGCAATCGCTGCTGAAAATATTACGCCTGCAAATATTATTGCACCCACTCCATTCGTTCGACCAAATAATCTTGTTGCACCAGTAGTTAACACTCCTGCTACATCTGCCCCCGCCGCATCAAATGCTCAGGCGGTAAACTTAATTGCAAATAATGCTAACCAAGCAATAGCGCCTGCTGCCCCAGTTGTTACTCCAGCAGCACCTGTTCTTTCAACAACAACTGCACCAGCATATGTCCAGCTTTCTTCGCAAAGAGAAGAGGCAACCGCTCGTCAGTCAATGGCGATATTAGGTGCTAGATATGATAATTTATTAGGTGGAGCAAAGCTTGAAATTCAACGTGCTAGCCTTGCCGATAAAGGTATATTCTATCGTGTGCGCCTACCTGCAAGTTCATTAGCTAATGCTAATCAAATTTGCGCAAATATCAAGCAAGCTGGTGGCGATTGTTTTGTTCGCACCAATTAAGTCTTAAGTGGGGATAAAAACCAAGCCCCTTGCAAGGGGCTTGATTGTTTTGCCTTCAGGGGTGATTGTGTTTTAATTCAATTAAGCTCATAAGATAAAAATGTCCCAAAGCACAACAGACTGGCAAGAAACAAAAGACTGGTTGGGTGAAAAACCAAAAGCCAACAACAGCGATGTCATGTATGTTGATGTTGATGGTTATGAAGGGCCGCTCGATTTATTGCTAGAGCTTGCCCGCCGCCAAAAAGTTGATTTAGCCAATATTTCAGTGCTGGCTTTAGCCGAGCAATATTTAGATTTTATTGAAACTATTCGCAAAAAACGCATAGATATTGCCGCCGATTATTTGGTAGTTGCGGCATGGCTCGCCTATCTCAAAAGCCGCCTAATGGTGCCGCAAGTAGAAGATGATGACGAGCCAAGCGGTGAGATGATGGCGGCAATGTTGCAGTTTCGCCTAAAGCGGCTTGAGGCAATGCGCAATGCTGGCGAGCAGTTAATTAATCGCAATCGTCTTGGCAGGCAGATTTTTGCTAGAGGAAATCCAGAACCAATTAAGATAAAAAATTCTTCACTTTGGCAAGCAAGCCTATATGATTTGCTAAAAAGCTATTCGGTGCAAAGGCAAAGAGGAATTGTGGTTGAATATGAAGTTAAGCAGAGAAAAGTTATGTCGCTAAAACAAGCTCATAAAATATTACAGCGACTAATTGGTGAAAATGTTGAATGGGTAGCAATTGACGAATATTTGGCTGATTATTTAGGAAATACTGATGAAAGAGCCAGTGTTCTAGCTTCTAGTTTTGCCTCAAGCCTTGAATTAGTGCGCCAAGGCAGTGTAGAGCTACGTCAGGCGACAGCTTTTGGCAAATTGTTAATACGTCGTAAGAAAAGTGAAAGTTAAAACTGGTAATGAGTGAAGATAAGTTAGAGTTAGAATCTCGTAATTTACGCATTATTGAAGCTTTATTATTTGCTTCAAGTGAGCCAGTTTTGCCTGCTGATATTACTCAATTTTTAAGCGATAATGCCGATATTGAAAAATTATTAGACAAGCTAACTTCTTTATATTCGGGCAGGGGGATAAATCTTGTTAAGCGGGGAGATAAGTTTGCTTTTCGCACTGCTGATGATTTGTCATATTTATTGCGGCGTGAGGAAGTGCAAAAAAAACCTCTTACCAGACCTTCATTAGAAACCCTCTCAATCATTGCCTATCATCAGCCAGTTACTCGTGCCGAAATTGAAGAAGTGCGTGGGGTGGCGACAGGGTCAGGCACGCTAGATATTTTAATGGAGGCTGGTTGGGTTAAAATGCGTGGTCGCCGCAGAACTCCGGGTAGACCAATAACCTATGGTACGAGTGAAGAATTTTTAGATCATTTCTCTTTAGAGAGTCTTGGTGATCTGCCTGGGTTAGAAGAGTTAAAGGGCGCAGGTCTTTTATCTTCAAAACTACCAAATAATATGCAAATTCCTATGCCTTTTGATGGGCCATTAGGGGTAGATGAAGATCCGCTTGATGATGAAGATTTGCAAAATGAATCGGAAGAAGATCAATAATGCAAAATGAATTCGAAGAAGATCAATAATGAGTGCCAGTTTAGCAAAAAATGGCAAATCTAATTCAACAGATTGGGGATTGCGTGGCACTGCAGGGGTTAGTTTTGCCTCTGCCATTAGCTTTGAAAATGTCATAGTGAGACTTGGCGGCAAGAATATATTAGACCAACTCAATCTTATGCTTATTCCGGGTGAAATCACCTGTTTGCTTGGTGAGTCTGGTTCTGGTAAATCAACTATTTTGCGGGTTGTTGCAGGAATTCAAACAATCGACAGCGGCACAGTTAAAATTAACGATGTGATAGTTTCGAGCGCAAAAAAACATACTCCGCCAAATCAGCGTGGGGTTGGGTTGATGTTTCAAGATTTTGCGCTTTTCCCGCATTTAAATGTGTTAGAAAATGTATTGTTTGGATTATCAGCATTAAGTAAAAAGGCGGCGTTACAACAAGCTAAAGCGGTGCTTTCTCGGGTTGGATTAATCGGGCGTGAAAAAGATTATCCACATATGCTTTCTGGCGGTCAGCAACAGCGTTTGGCGCTTGCAAGAACCATTGCGCCACGTCCGGGAATTTTAATGTTAGATGAGCCATTCTCCTCGCTTGATTCACGTTTAAGAGAAAATGTGCGCACTGAGACGCTAGCAGTATTGCGAGAAACCAATGCCACAACCATAATTGTAACTCATGATCCAGAAGAAGCGATGATTATGGGCGATAGAATCATCATGTTGCGGGCGGGGCAGGTGGTGCAAATTGATAGCGCAAAAAATGTTTATCACAAACCAATTGACCTTGAAGCGGCAAAATTTTTGTCGCCATTGAGTGAAATTGCAACTGTGGTTAACGGCGGCATTGCAAAAACTCCTTTGGGTGATGTGCCAACGCCAAATTTCAAAGAAAATGCAAAAGTTGTGGTTGCTATAAGACCCGTTGGTGCGCTAAAAGTGCAAGAAATTGGCAAAAATACTAATAAACACGCAAATATTGGAAGAATTGTTTCAAAAAATTCTTCGCTTGGAATTGATATTTTTGAGGTGCAAGTTGTTGGAATTGAACGACCAATTCAGGTTAGGCTACAATCAAATCCAAAAATAAGTGTGGGAAATAACGTAAACTTATCACTCAATTTAGAACATGTCCTTGTTTTTGACCAGAAATAGCAATATCTGTTATATATAAGTAACCTTCGGCAAGATGAGTTTAATATCAAGCCGATACAATTTAGTTGGAGAAAAAGTATGAATCCGGGTCCTTGGGGTATTTTAATTATCGTTGTTGCAGTTTTGCTTTTGTTTGGGCGTGGAAAAATCGCTGGCATGATGGGCGAAGTTGCAAATGGCATTAAGGCTTTTCAAAAAGGCTTGAAGGGCGAAGACGAAGTGCAAAAAATTGACAATGCAGTTGATAACACAATTGATGTTGAGCCTAAAAAAGAAAAACAAGAAAAATAATTATTATTTATCTTGTTTGACCTTTAAGGAAGTTTTTTAAATGCTTAGTATTGGCTGGCCTGAATTAATGATTGTTGCGGCTGCTGCCTTGATAATTGTTGGACCAAAAGACCTACCTATGTTGCTTAAGAATATTGGCAACATAGTTGGCAAAGTGCGTGGCATGGGCAATGATTTCCGCCGTGAGTTAAATAAAGTCACAGCGCTTGATGAAATAAAAGATATCAAAACCTCAATCACCAAACCGCTTAGTGATACTCGTGCTGAAATTGAGAAAGATTTTAACAAAATTACCGATTTTGGGGTTGAGCCAAGCGGTGCAATTAAGCCAAAAAATCCTGATGCTACAGATGTATATGATGAAATAAAAGCTGCTTCTTCTGGCTCAAGCACCGCTTCTGCCGCTGCAAAAGCATCTATGACCGCCGCTGTTAGCACTGCAACTAGTGTGGAGGCAATTGCTGAACGAAAAAAACAGGCACAGTTAAAAAAACAAGCACTTGATGAGCAAAACCTAGTTGATGAAGATGAAGCACCTGCACCCGCTCCAGTGAAAAAAACAAAAACAAAACCAGCCGCAAAAAGCTCAAAAAAACCTAAAGAAAAACCAGTCGAATGAGCGAAAAACCAAAAAAACCTAAAGCTGTAAAACAGCCTAAAGTTGTAAAAAATAAAAGAAAACTAAAAAAGAGTAATGATAAGAAAACTCAAGCAAAGCTAGAAGGGTTTGTGGGTAAGTCTGCTAAAAAACCTGAGCAAGATGAAAAGCTAGTTAAAAAAAGTAAGCCTAAAAAAAGTGATGCTCCTAAAGAAGATAAAGAAAAGACTAGCGAATTAACAAGCTCTGAAGCCCCATTAATGGAGCATTTGGCAGAATTAAGAAAGCGCCTTATTTATTCATTCATCGCTATTGGCGTGTTATTTATTGGTTTTTTCTTCATTGCAGATCATATTTTCTTATTCCTGCTTTCACCTTTCATCACCGCATCAGGCGGCATTGAAAGCGTGCGTTTAATCTATACCGCCCCGCAAGAATTTTTCTTTACCAAATTATCGGTAGCGCTTTTTTCGGCAATGTTTGCCGCTTTTCCAATTATTGCATCGCAAATTTATCAATTTGTCGCTCCGGGTTTATATAAAAACGAGCGAGGCGCATTTTTGCCCTATTTAATCGCCACCCCAATATTATTTGTAATAGGTGCGGCGGTGATGTTTTATGGAGTAATGCCCTTGGCACTTAGTTTTTTCCTTTCGCAAGAAATAACAGGTATCGGCAGTGCAACCATTGAAATGTTACCCCGAGTATCTGAATATTTAGGGCTAATAATGACGTTAGTATTTGCCTTTGGCATTTGTTTCCAGCTTCCCATCGTGCTTACTTTATTAGCAAGCATTGAAATTGTTGACGTTGAAAAGCTAAAATCTTGGCGTAAATATGCAATTGTAGCGATATTATTTGTAGCAGCATTTCTAACCCCACCTGATCCAATTTCGCAAATGGGCTTAGCGCTTCCGCTTTTATTACTCTATGAAATTTCAATAATCTCAGTGCGTATTGTAGAGCGTCGCCGCCTTAAAAAAGAAGAGGCTATGCAACCATAAACGGCAATCAGTCAGAACGCTAGCGTGGAAAAAGAACAAACGGCGGGGGTGCCGGGGTCGGGAGCGAAGCGAGTAACGGCGGCAAGAAAGAAGAATAAAACAGGAACTAGTATGTTTGATATTAAATGGATAAGAAATAACGCTGATGCGTTTGATAACAGCCTAAAGCGCAGAGGCGTTGCGCTTTTATCTAAGGAGCTGTTAGCGCTTGATGATAAACGCCGCCAAACCGTGCTTGAATTGAACGAAAATCAAGGCAAGCGAAATGCCTCGTCAAAGCAAATTGGTATGGCAAAAGCGCAGGGCGATGAAGAAAAATCCAAGGATTTAATGGCACAAGTTTCTGATCTAAAGGCAAAAGTGCAGGCGGGCGAAGAGATGGAGCGTCAACAAACTGAGGAATTAAATGCGGCGTTAGCAGTAATTCCAAACCTATTGCTTGATGATGTGCCAGATGGTGAAAGCGAAGACGATAACGTAGAAATTTCTCGCCATGGCACGCCAAAAGATTTCGCCTTTGAGGTGAAAGAGCATTATCAGCTTGGTGAAGACCTAGGCATGATGGATTTTGAAACTGCGGCAAAAATGGCAGGCTCTCGGTTTGTTGTTTTAACTGGTCAGTTGGCGAAATTAGAGCGGGCGATTGGGCAATATATGCTTGATTTTCAAACACAAGAAAACGGCTTTAGCGAAACTTTACCTCCGCTATTATTGCGAAGTGAAGCATTGTTCGGCACAGGGCAGTTGCCAAAATTTGCTGAGGACGCATTTGAGACAACTGACGGACGCTGGCTGTTGCCAACCTCCGAAGTGCCGCTTACCAACATGGTGCGAGAAAGCATGCTCAAGCAAAGCGATTTGCCTTTGCGTTTCACCGCACTTACTCCATGTTTTAGATCAGAAGCAGGATCAGCAGGGCGAGATACTCGTGGTATGATCCGTCAGCACCAGTTTAACAAAGTTGAAATGGTAGCAATCACCACGCCAGAGCAATCTAGTGCTGAGCATGAGCGTATGCTTAATTGCGCCAAAAGCGTGATGGAGAATTTAGAAATACCATATCGTGTTCTTAGCCTTTGCTCAGGTGATATGGGATATTCAATGGCAAAAACCTATGACATTGAAGCGTGGCTTCCGGGGCAAAATGCCTATCGTGAAATTTCATCGGTCTCGCTGGCATTAGATTGGCAAGCCCGCAGAATGAACGCCCGCTATCGCAATGCAGATGGCAAACCGCAATTTGTACATACGTTAAACGGCTCGGGTCTTGCTGTTGGTCGCACCTTGGTTGCGGTGATGGAAAATTATCAAAATGAAGATGGTTCAATCACAATTCCAAAAGTTTTACAGCCATATATGGGTGGCAAAAAAACTATTGTGGCTAACAAGTGAGCAAAAACCCCCGTATATTAATTACCAATGATGATGGCATAGATGCTCCCGGTATCAAGCTGTTGCAAAATATTGCGGCACAAATTTCAAATTACGTAACAACAGTTGCGCCAAGCGGCAATCAAAGCGGGGCAGGGCATCGTTTCACGCTTGGCAACGAGCTTGAAATGCAAACTCACGCTAAAAATATCTATTCAATCAACGGCACACCCGCCGATTGCATAGTGATTGCTTGCACTCATATCATGAAAGACAAAAAGCCAGACATTGTGCTTTCTGGCATTAATCATGGGCAGAATCTTGGCGATATTATTCATTGCTCTGGCACAATGGCGGGCGCACGAGAGGGCGCATTGCACGGTGCGCTAGGTATAGGTTTGTCGCAAGCACTTGATTATGAAAAAGGGCATGAGATTAATTGGGACAGTGCCAGCGAGCATGCGCTAGAAATTGTCGAGGCGATAATAAAACAGCATCAGGGCGAGAGCGTTTATTACAATGTGAATTTTCCGATTGCGATAAAAAACAAAACGCCAGATGTAGTTATCGTGCCGCATCAGCGGTTTAACAATTCGCCTTTTGCTCATTATCCTAGCCGCAATGAGGGGAAGTTTTTTGTAGCTATTCCTAAAAATCCTGAGCCAATGGATAGCGGGCATGATTTTTTGGCATTGCATAATGAATATGCTATAACAGTGACACCATTATTGCTTCAGCAAACTGATTATGCTGCGATTGAAAGATTAAAGGGCAAAATCTCACTTAATAAAAAGGCATAAATGTTGGACGTAACCGATTCAAATAACGAGATTAATGAGATTGATGAGTCTGGGGATATTTATACCGCTCGGGCATCTTTAGTTTTATCGCTCCGCCAGCACGGCATTGTTGACCCTGTTATTATGAAGGCGTTTGAAAAAACCCCGCATGAAAATTTTGTTCCAAAAGAATATATACAATATGCCTATAAAGATAAAAGCCTGCCTTTGGGTTTTGCTCAAAGCATGTTTTCGCCCGTGCATTTAGCGCAAATGATTGTGGCGCTTGAGCCAAATATAAAACATAAAATGTTAGAAATAGGCACAGGTTCGGGTTATTCAGCGGCGGTGCTTTCTCGGTTAGTAAAGCGAGTTTTTAGTGTTGAGATAAAAAAGCAGCTTGCGCACCTATCAAAAGAAAATTGGCAAAAAACAGGTACAGGCACAGTGATTGGCTTTTGTGAAAATGGAATGTTGGGTCTTAGCGCACATCAGCCATTTGATAGGATAATGTTAAGTGGATCAGTAGAAAAAGTACCGCAAATTTTATTAGATCAACTAAGTAAAGATGGAATTTTGGTTGCAGCAGTGGGTAAAGCCAATGAAAAGCAAATAATTACTAAAATTGAGCGGATTGAAGACAAGTTTATTACCACTCATTTTGGAAATATTCGAATATCTGCATTAATTAACAAATAATTTCACTCATATTAAACTCGTATTTACCTTAATCAATTAGATTGCATTTTAGTAATAGTGTTCGAGTTGAGTGAGTTTATGAGTAAAAGAATTAAAAAACATGCGCCTTTAGGCGGTAAGTTTTATAGAAATATCCCATTATTTTCAGCATTAATCGCCGCAACTGCGCTTTCTGGCTGTGTTTCGCTTGATAGGCAAACCGCAGGTAATTATCTGGTAGATCAGTTTTCTACTGCTTCAACTAATACTGTTGCGCAATCTAATCTTAATCAAGCCTTGCCTAATGCTCTGCCAAGTAGCTTGCCAGAAGTTGGCGGAAGTTTAATGCAAACGGCTTCAGCCTTGCCAAAATATTTACCGCCCGCAAGCATTGGCAATATCATTAAAACTCAAAACGCCACCCATGTTGGCACACGTCTAGACACTATTAACAAAGTAACTTCATCTAATTTACCTGCATTAGCACCAGTAAAACCAACACCAGTAAAACCAACCCAAAATTTAGGGAATACGAGTATCATGCCCGCACAAACAGCAACAATAAATACAAATCCAATATCAGTCGCACCCGTTGCAGTGGTTGCGCCGATTGTAAAGCCAAATCTTGAAAATGCCTATATTCATAAAGTTGAATCAGGGGAATCTTTATATTCAATCGCCCGTAAATATAATGTTTCAGTAAATGCAATAGTTGCCGCTAACTCAATGATTTCAGCAGATAAATTGGGTGTTGGTCAAAAAATTGGTATTCCGGGTCGCCCAGATTTGATAGCTAAAAAAGCCTCACCTCAAGTTGCTTTGCTTAAACCAAATACAAAAAAACCACCTGTTGTTAATGTTGCAACAAAGCCAGTTAAAACTGCGCCTACACCTGCACCCGTGCCTGCACCTCAGCCAGTTATTGAAAAAATAACTCCAGTTAAACTAGCGTCTACTGCACCAACAGCAACTGTTACTCCAGAAAAGTTCATCTGGCCTGTTAGCGGTAAATTAATAACTAGTTTTGCTGCCTCAAAAGGCACAGGAATTAACATTCAAGTTCCTAATGGAACTCCTGTTAAATCTGTAGCCAAGGGCACGGTGATTTATGTTGGAACAGCAGTGCAAAATTATGGAAATTTAATTTTAGTAAAACATGAAAATGGTTTTGTTTCTGCCTATGCTCACCTAGATAAATCAGTAGTGACGAAAGGCGATGTTATCGATCGTGGAAAAACCATCGGTTATGCTGGGCAAACTGGTTCAGTAACAAGTTCTCAATTACATTTTGAACTTCGTAAAGGCGCAACACCAGTTGATCCAGTGCCAATGTTAGCTAGTTAACTAGTATTTACTATGAGTGAATAGATTGCTTGTGGAATATTTGGCTTCTTTTGCGCAATTAGATGATGCAAAAGAAGCTAAATTAGTTTATATGTAGATTCTGCTTGTTAGTATTCAAGCGCAATTTTAATAACCTAGTGAGTGTATTATGAACTTAAAGCGTGTAATTGCCGCAATTATTTTAATGGCAGGAGTTAGCTTTGGTGCAGTTCAGGCAAATGCTATCCCTCTTGATTTGAGCGCAGGTTATGTAAGTTTTGATGGCTGGTCGTCAATGAATGAGTGTTTAGATGCCAATTATGGTGGTTATACTGGAAATTGTAAGTCAATGTATGATGGTTGTGGGGTTCGTGAAATTGACGTTTACACTTTGCAAAGCACAATGAATACATTATTAGAGAGTGTTAACGAGGGGAATACACTAGTAATTAGTTTAATTGACCCTAATAACGATAGGCGTATTACAGAAGTCCTGTGCACTCTTAAAAACTAGCATTTACTAACTTTATAGTTGGAAATAAACGAAATATTCTAATTTTGCCAAATTATTATTATTTAATACTGTGCAAAACAATTTTTGTTCACTATATGAAAGAATATCATTTGTAATTTAAGGAATATAAAATGTTTATTTCACCAGCATACGCACAAGCAGCAGGATCAGCAGGAGCGGGCGATCTTATATCAAGTTTTGCGCCAATTCTTATTTTAGTTGTAATTTTTTGGTTTTTAATTTTCCGTCCACAGCAAAAACGTGCAAAAGCGCATCAAGCAATGATTGCAGCGGTAACACGTGGTGATACTATTGTTACTTCTGGCGGTATTATTGGTAAAGTTACCAAAGTTATTGATGGCGAAGATTTGGAAATTGAAATTTCAAAAGGCGTAAAAGCAAAAGTTGTTCGCACAATGATTGCAGACGTGCGCTCAAAGCCAGAAGTTGCAAAAAAATAGTCAACATAATCAGTTAATCCGCAATATAATTAAGAGCATAAAATGTTACAATTTTCCCCGTTTAGAGCAACGTTAATCGCTATTGTTACCTTGATGGGGATTTTGTTCACACTTCCCAATATGCTCTCAAAAGATGCGATAAATAGCCTCCCAGATTTTATGCCAAGCAATAAGATTGTACTTGGTTTGGATCTGCAAGGCGGCTCGCATTTGTTATTGCAGGTTAATAGAGAAGATATTGTAATTGAGCGAATTAAAAGCTTACGCCGAGATGCTCGCTCAATTCTTGCCAATGATAATGGCATTGGCAATATTATTTCGACTGACGGCACAAGGCTAACTATTGAGTTAACCGAGCCTGCAAAACTAGAAGAGGCGTTAACGGCGCTCGAAGATTTGCAGACTACTATTTCTAATAGCTTGTTTGCTGGCACTGGCATTGAGGAAGTTTTAATTGGGCAAACCGATGATGGCAAAATTACGCTATTGCTGACCAAAGAGGGAATTGACGAACGTCTTAGTTCATTAGTTTCGCAATCAATCGAAGTTATCCGCCGCCGTATTGATGAATTAGGCACAACTGAGCCAGTTATTCAGCGGCAGGGCAAAGATAGAGTTTTGGTGCAAGTACCCGGGTTTGATGATTCTGAACGCCTAAAAGATTTAATTTCTCGCACCGCTCGCCTAACATTTCACATGGTATATAACGAAATGAGCGCCGCCCAAGCACAAGCGCAGGGCTTGCCGATTGGCACATTTATTTTACCCTCAAACGATGGTGGCGAAGAATTATTATATGAAGACGTAGCGATTGGCGGCGAGTCATTAGTAGATTCACAACCGGGTTTTAACCCGCAAACTAATCAACCGATTGTGACATTCAGATTTGATACACGTGGTGCAATTCTATTTGGCGAAATCACTTCGCAAAATGTAGGTCGCCGCTTTGCGATTGTGCTTGATAATCAGGTAATCACTGCGCCAGTTATTCAAAGCGCAATCACGGGTGGTTCGGGGCAGATTGAGGGTAGTTTCACTACCCAAAGCGCCAATGATTTAGCGGTGCTTTTGCGTGCTGGTGCATTGCCTGCAACGCTTGATATCATTGAAGAAAGATCTGTCGGACCAAGCCTTGGTGCTGATAGTGTTGATGCTGGTTTAATGGCGGGCATAATTGGTGCGCTTGGTGTTATAATTTTCATGCTTTTGGCTTATGGCAAATTTGGCGTTATCGCCAATATTTCGCTGATATTAAACGTGACCTTAATTTTAGGCGCTCTCTCTATGCTTGGCGCAACGCTTACCTTGCCGGGGATTGCGGGTATTGTCTTAACCATTGGCATGGCGGTTGATGCTAACGTGCTAATTTTTGAGCGAATTCGTGAAGAAATGAAGGGTGGACGAAAAGTCTATGAGGCGATCGAAGCGGGTTTTCAGCGTGCGATGGGAACAATTATTGATGCCAACGTAACCACGCTTATTGCGGCGGTTGTGCTATTTTTCTTAGGTTCGGGTCCAATTCAAGGTTTTGCTGTTACGCTAAGTCTTGGTATTTTAGCAACCCTGTTTACAGCCTATTTTGTAACGCTATTTTTGGTCGGACGTTGGTATGATATCGTGCGCCCCAAAACGCTAAAAATTCAATTAATGAAGATTGTTCCCGATGGCACAAAAATAAAATTCATGGCAATGCGAAAACTTGCAATGTCAATTTCGATGATTGCAATAATCGGATCAATCGGTCTGTTTTTTGTGCAGGGGTTAAATCTTGGAATTGATTTTAAGGGCGGCTCATCAATTGAAATTCAAGCGGTAGAAGGCGAGGCAGACATTGCCGATATTCGCTCTCGTCTCTCAGGTCTTGGTTTGGGTGATGTGCAGGTGCAGGGTTTTGGCACGCCAGTTGATGTGCTTATTAGAATTGAGCAACAAGCAGGCGGTGACACCGCTCAGCAAGAAGCAGTAAAGGCAGTGAATGCGGCATTGGGCGATGGGGTTTATGAAATAAGGCGCACAGAATCTGTTGGACCTACGGTTTCAGGAGAGTTGGCGATTGCTGGCACATTGGCAGTTTTGGCGGCGCTTGGGGCGGTGTTGATATATATCTGGTTGCGCTTTGAGTGGCAATTTGCGGTGGGTGCAATCATTGCACTTTTTCATGATGTGATTTTAACCATCGGGCTATATTCGCTCGTGGGGTTAGAGTTTAATCTGTCTTCCATTGCCGCCATTCTGACGATTGTGGGCTATTCGCTTAACGATACGGTGGTGGTTTATGATAGGGTGCGAGAAAAATTACGCAAATATCGTAAAATGAGCATTAGCGATTTGTTGGATATGGCAATCAATATTACTTTATCACGCACGGTTTTAACCTCTATCACAACGCTGTTAGCATTGCTTGCATTGGTATTTTTTGGCGGCGAGGTTATTCGTGGCTTTACTATTTCAATGGCTTGGGGCGTGTTGGTTGGCACATATTCATCAATCTTTATCGCCGCACCAGTGCTACTTTTCTTTGGCATTAAATCTCGTAAAGAAGTTGAAAAAGACGAAAAAAACAAACGTGAAGATGGTGCAGTTGTTTGAGTGAGAACAGAAAAAAAAATTTCTCTCAACAAGTAATAATTGATGCATATGGCAATGGCGGTTTTCGCTTTGCCGATATGTCGCACGTTGGCTCATTGCTCTGTTTACCCTCTGGCATGCAAACTTGGAGTGTGAAGGAAGCAAAAGAAATTACGCTAGAAACGCTAAAGCCTGTTTTAGATTTAGCAGATGAAATTGATGTTTTAATGATTGGTTTGGGCGAAGATATTGCGTTTTTCGATGCAAAAACCCGAACCGTTTTCAAGCAAAATTCAATCATTGTAGAGGCAGTCAGCACGGGAGCTGCAATCAGCACATATAATATTTTGCTAGCAGAAAAACGATCGGTCGCCGCTGCGCTTATTGCTGTTGAGCGCAAAAAATAATGGTACAAGAAAGCAATAATTATATTGCCGATTATCTAAAAAAAAATGACAAAGAGCGATATTATGCCTCGCTGATAATTGATAAAAACCACCGATCTGCCGCCCAATCTCTATTTGCATTCAATGCAGAAATAAGTGCAATTCCCCTAAGAGTGAATGAGCCACAAAGCGGAGAAATCCGTTTGCAATATTGGGTAGATTTGCTTGAGGGTGGGGCGCATGGAAAAACAGAGAAAAATCCTATAGCGAACGATTTTCTAAAAATAATAAAAAAATATAATCTGCCAATAGTGCCACTGGTTCGACTTATTAGAGCAAGACGATTTGATCTATACCATGATGTAATGCCAGATTTACAGACATTTGAGGGATATGCGGGCGAAACATCTTCTTTGCTTTATCAATATCTCGCAATCATTCTTAATAATGCAGAGATATTTGAAAATGGAGATGCGGCGGGGCATCTGGGTGTGGCGCATGCTTTGATTGGGCATGTAAGAAGCTTTGGCTTTAATGCTTCAAGGGGACGGATATTTCTGCCCTATTCAATATTTGAAAAACATCAGGTGAAAGAGCAGCAGATTTTTAAGGGGCAAGAAAGTGAAAATTTGCAAGCGGCAATAAAGCAAATATTAGCAATTGCTTTAGAGCATTTAACAAAGGGTAAGGCGGCAGCAAAATTGTCGCCAAAAAATATTGCACCTGCCTTTGCTTTTGCTTCGGTATTATCAGCGCAATTAAAATTATTACAAAGATCAAAAACCTCTGCCTTGCAATCGCCTAAATCATTGGCAGACTGGCAACTACTATTAAAATTAGTTTTTTAACAGATAGGGCGCATAGTGACTTCAAAGTTAAAAAAAATAGCAAATATTGCTCCAGATATAGTAAATACTTTTAAGCGGTTTTATCTATCGATTGCATATTTAGCAGCTTTAACAATTCTCACTATTTCGCTAACTAATGATTTAATACCTGAGTTTGATAATTTAGATGATGACTTTTGGCCACTGTTAGCACTTGGCTATGCTAGCGCTGTGCTTTTTACTATTGCTGGGCGATTATTTAATGAGAGCAGGGGTAATAGAATTTTGCTAGTGCTTATTCTTGAGATATTTCTGCCTTTGCTTGTAATCGTGCTAATGCAAACTAAGAATTTTGAATGGTTTTTCCCATTCCTCCTTCCTCTAGTTGGCATATTTTGGATTTCTATTTCGCCTTTTACAAAAATTGGCAAGGGCAGTGAGCGACAAGAAATTCAAGATAAATTTTGGATTGTAAATCATAGAGCAGTTGCTTCAGCAATCATTGCTGGTGTTGGATTTTTGGTGATTGCGCTAGGATTGTTTGCCATTGAACGCTCTCTTTCATTATTATTTGGACTAAAAGTTTCTGACATTTTTTATCAATATTTACTGCCCTTCGCTGGGCTTTTTCTTGCCCCTGTTTTTTGGCTTTCAACCATAGAAAAACTAGATGAAGTCAAAGCAAAAGAGCTTGAAAAGCCAGATTTCTTATCAAAAGCAATAGGCTTTTTAGGACAGTTTTTATTCGTGCCATTTCTTATTATCTATGCACTTATTTTGCTCGCCTATGCTACGCAAATAATCTTCACCCAAACATTGCCAGTAGGAGTTTTAGGTTGGATGGTGCTTGGTTTCACCATAGCAGGGGCAGTAACTTGGCAGTTAGTTTATCCAAGTTTCATGCGTCAAAAAGCAATGGTAAAACTATTTCACAAAATCTGGTTTTGGCTGACGATAGTGCCATTAGCACTTTTCGCTATTGCAGTTTATATCAGAATTGACGCTTACGGCTTTACTCCTGAGCGGATTTCGCTCGTGGCTGGCGGAGTTTGGGCGGCTTTGCTGACACTGATTTTCCTAATGCCTTCTCTTCGTGATATTCGGCTTATTCCCCTGCTTGCTGGTTTGATGTTTTTAATTATTAGCATTGGTCCTTTTAATGTCATGCAGGGTGCAATTTTAAGTCAAATGAATCGTTTAGAATTATCATTGCAGCAAGCCATGCCTGCAACGTCAACATTAGGTAACTTTGCAACATTAGGTAATTTTGAGTGGAGTGAGGAAAGTGCGAAAACAGCGGTTGGTGCATTAGATTATTTATATAAGGAAAAAAATTCGCGTGAATCACTTCGCTTTGAAAATTTATTAAAGAGTGTAGGTGTTGATTTTAATCCAAATACAACCACTTTAGTTGATCTGAAAAAGCAATTTAAGTTAGATGAAATACTAAGCAAAAAGAGCGAGAGCAGATATAAAAGCCTAACTCAAAAAGCTAATATATCATCTGATCTATCTAAAACACCATATTATCTTGGTAGTTTAGAGGTGTATAAATATGATTCTGTTAGCAAGCCAGTATACAATTTATTCATTCGTCTTTTTGCAAAACAACTTCATATAAGAGGTGCTGATAATGGCACACAAACTATTGAGTTAAAAGATTGGATAGATAGCCAAGACGAAAATAATATCATAAAGCCAGAAATTGACTTTGCAATAAATGGGGTGAATTATCGCCTATTGGTGCAGTTAGCAAATTTGCAACAAAATGATGAAAGCGAGTGGGTTGTAGATGGCATGAATTTAGTGTTGTTTAGTTCGCAAATCCCAAAAGCCAAATAGTAATATCTTCTAATGCACGAGTGGATACGGCTTTCTTTTTAACTTTTGTTCTGTCTGCTTTGCGCCAGCGTTTCACACCTTCGGGCTTTTTCACCTCGATTGATGGCATCAAACCAAAGTTGATATTCATTGGCTGAAAAGTCTTTATACCATTATTTTCATCAGCTAAATGCCCGCCAGTAATATGATTGACCAACGAGCCAAGAGCAGTGGTTTTTGGCGGAGTGACAACGGGTTTTGCTAAAATCTCACTTGCAGCCAAACGCCCCGTAACCAAACCCATTGCAGCGCTTTCAACATAGCCCTCAACCCCAGAAATCTGTCCAGCAAACCGCAGGCGAGTATCAGCTTTAAGTTGTAATTTTTCATTTAACAGTATCGGAGAATTCAAAAAACTATTGCGATGCAAGCCGCCAAGTCGAGCAAATTGCGCTTCCTCTAATCCGGGTATCATACGGAAAATATCAGCCTGTTCGCCATATTTTAACTTGGTCTGAAAACCAACCATATTCCACAAAGTTCCAAGCGCATTATCTTGGCGCAATTGCACAATCGCATATGGCTTCACATCAGGGTTTTTGGGGTCAGTCAAACCAACAGGTTTCATTGGCCCAAAACGTAGCGTTTCACGCCCCCGTTCCGCCATTACTTCAATCGGCAAACATGCTTCAAAATATGGCGGGGGTGTCGGGGTCGGGAGCGCAGCGACCAACGGCGACTTTAAGGAAGAATCTGGGGGTGTCGGGGTCGGGAGCGCAGCGACCAACGGCGACTTAAAGGAGGAATTTGTGGGTGTCGGGGTCGGGAGCGCAGCGACCAACGGCGACTTAAAAGGTAAGTTTTCCCATTCCTTGAATTCAGTTTTTTCACCCGCCAATAGAGCGTCAATAAAAGCGTTATACTGATCTTCATTCATCGGGCAATTAAGATAATCAGCACCTGTTCCTTTTGGGCCAATTTTATCATATCGAGATTGCGCCCAGACGATATTTCTATCAATACTCTCAGCATGAATGATTGGCGCAATAGCATCAAAAAATGAAAGCGAGCCTTCGCCTGTTAATTCGATAATAGCATTTGCTAGAGCATCAGACGTGAGCGGCCCAGTTGCAATAATAACATTGCCCCAACTTTTAGGCGGTAAACCAGCAATTTCCCCCCGCTCAATCGTAATATTTGGGTGTTCATTTATTGCTTTTGTAACCGAGGCAGAAAATGCTTCTCGGTCAACCGCTAATGCACCTCCTGCGGGCAGGGCGTGTTTATCGGCGCATGCCATTATGATTGAATTGCAACGTCGCATTTCTTCATGCAATAAACCAACTGCATTATATTCAAAATCGTCTGAGCGAAAAGAGTTGGAGCAAACTAGTTCAGCAAAATCATCGCTGTGATGAACGTCGGTTTTTACCACGGGACGCATTTCGTGCAAAATAACTTTTGCGCCAAGTTCCGCAGCTTGCCATGCGGCTTCTGACCCAGCTAGTCCGCCACCAATTATATGTATTATATTTTTTTCCATGCAGCCTATTAACAATAGTAAAAGAGGATAGCAACAAAAGAAAACCCGCTAACTAATAAAGGAAAGCGGGTGCTTAATATTTTACAATATAGTAACTTTAGATCATGTTTGCATGATCGCGAGCAATGCGAACAATATCACCACGGTTAATGCCAAGGTCGTTTAGCGAACGGCTATCTAAGGCATTAAGTTCACGAACTGTGCGATTGTAAGAAGCCCATTTTTGAAATGATTTACGAATAGACATAATATTCTCCTTTGAATTTATAAATTGAATATAGGAGGAAAAATAAATATGAGTAGTGGCTATTTTATCAAATCACCTATGCAAAAACTGCATAGCGAGTTAATAGAAAATAAAATTAAATGTTCCAACATTTAACGGCGCTTTAGCATTGTTTTTAAAAATTGCCCAGTGTAAGATTCTTTAACCTTGATAATATCTTCAGGCGTGCCAATCGCCACAATTTCACCGCCGCCATCACCACCCTCAGGCCCAAGGTCAATAACCCAATCAGCAGTTTTAACAACATCAAGATTATGCTCAATCACCACAACGGTATTGCCACCATCAACCAATTCATGCAACACATCTAACAATTTTGCAACATCATGAAAATGTAAACCAGTTGTCGGCTCATCAAGCATATAAAGCGTACGACCTGTTGCTCTTTTTGAAAGCTCCTTACTTAGTTTAACCCTTTGCGCTTCACCACCAGAAAGGGTGGTTGCAGGTTGCCCAATCTTTATGTACCCAAGCCCAACTCGCTGTAGGGTTAGTATTTTGTCTCTAATATTTGGAACGGCAGAGAAAAACTCCACCCCCTCATCAACACTCATATCTAAAATATCAAAAATGCTTTTCCCCTTAAAATGCACTTCGAGTGTTTCACGATTATATCGTTTCCCCTTACAGGTATCGCAAGTTACATATACATCAGGCAAAAAGTGCATTTCGATTTTCAATAAACCATCACCACTACATTTATGACAGCGCCCGCCTTTTACATTGAATGAAAAACGCCCCGGCCCATACCCTCGAGCTTTTGCCTCGGGTAATCCTGCAAACCATTCACGAATTGGAGTGAAAGCGCCAGTGTAAGTTGCGGGGTTAGAGCGTGGAGTTCGACCAATTGGCGACTGATCAATATCTATCACTTTATCTAAAAACTCTAAACCTAAAAGCTCTTTATGTGGGGCAGGGCTAAGGCGAGCGCCGTTTAAGCGACGGGCGATTGCCCTATAAAGTGTATCAATCATCAATGTAGATTTTCCGCCGCCAGATACCCCCGTTATTGCCACAAAATTTCCGAGCGGAATATCAACCGAGATGTTTTTAAGGTTATTGCCCGTTGCCCCCTTGAGTGAAATTTTGCGGGTTTCAGATTGCGCTCGCCGCTCAGGCGGGGCTTTTATTGAAAGGCGGTTTGAAAGATATTTCCCCGTTAAACTATTAGGCGAATTTAATATATCTTTTGGTGAACCTTGTGCTACAATTTCGCCACCATGAATGCCAGCACCCGGCCCAATATCAACAACATAATCAGCACTTAACACCGCATCTTCATCATGCTCGACCACAATAACAGTATTGCCCAAATCACGTAGTCGCTTCAGCGTTTCAAGCAACCGTGCATTATCGCGTTGGTGAAGCCCAATCGAAGGCTCATCTAGCACGTATAGCACGCCTGTTAATCCCGAGCCAATTTGTGAAGCAAGGCGAATGCGTTGACTTTCACCACCACTTAGAGATCCAGAATTTCGCGAAAGAGTAAGATACTCAAGCCCAACATCATTAAGAAAATTCAACCTATCTGAAATTTCTTTTATTATCATTTGACCAATTTTCGCCTGCATCTCGTTTAGATGATTAGGCAAATCAGCAAACCAAATCCCCGCCTGCTTTATTGACATTTCAGAAACTTCAGCAATGTGTAAAGTTGCAATCTTTACCGCCAAAGTTTCTGGTTTAAGTCGATAACCAGAACAAGCAGGGCAGGGGGCAAACGACATATATTTTTCAATTTCCTCACGCATGCCTGCGCTCTCAGTTTCTTTATAGCGCCTGTCAAGATTGCCAACCACACCTTCAAATATTTTTGTAGTTTTATAATTTCTTAAACCGTCATCATAAACAAAGTTGATTTTAGTTTTACCAGTGCCAGTCAAAACCGCCTTCTGAACTTTTTTTGGTAAATCTTCAAACGGCACATTTGGGCTTGCGTCATAATGCTCTAAAACTGCATTTAGCGTTTGAACAAAATATGGCGCAGATGACCTTGACCAAGGCGCAACTGCACCAGCGCTGATGGATTTTGTACGATCAGGCACAACCATATCCGCATCAACTTTATATTTTTTTCCCAAGCCATCGCATTTTGGGCAAGCGCCAAATGGGTTGTTAAATGAGAATAATCTCGGCTCAATCTCTTCAATCGAAAACCCAGAAACAGGACAGGCAAATTTTTCTGAAAAAACCAGCCGCTCAGCTTCGCCTTTTTTATCCAATTTGTCAGGAAATTCCGCAATCGCAATCCCATCAGCTAGATTAAGCGCAACCTCAAAACTATCCGCCAGTCGTCCCGCAATATCCTTGCTTAACACCAAGCGATCAACCACAATTTCAATGTCATGTTTTAATTTTTTATCAAGCTCTGGCGTATCTTCAATTTCATAAAAAATACCATCAATTTTAACCCGCTGAAACCCTCGCTTCATTAACTCCGCAAGTTCTTTGCGATATTCACCCTTTCGCCCCCTTACGATAGGAGCAAGCAGATAAAATCGAGTGCCTTCTTTAAGTGATGACAACCTATCAACCATTTCAGAAATGGTCTGACTTTCAATCGGTTTTCCAGTTGTAGGGGAATAAGGAACGCCTACTCGAGCAAATAACAGCCGTAAATAATCATAAATCTCAGTAACAGTGCCAACAGTCGAGCGAGGGTTTTTAGAGGTGGTTTTTTGTTCAATCGAGATGGCAGGTGAAAGCCCTTCGATCTGCTCAACATCAGGTTTTTGCATCATCTCTAAAAATTGACGAGCATAAGCTGAAAGACTCTCAACATAACGGCGCTGCCCTTCGGCATAAATTGTATCAAAAGCCAAAGACGACTTGCCTGAACCAGACAGACCAGTCATAACAATTAGACTGTCACGTGGCAGACTAATGTCAATATTTTTAAGGTTATGTTCCTTTGCACCTTTAACAATTATTTGGCGGTTTGGGTATAGTGTTTTAGGCATGAAAGCAGAACCCTAAGTAAAAACTCGTAATATGAATCATTTATATATATGGCGAACATAAGCAGAACAAATATTGTTTTGTCAATAGCAAAAAATGTTATTTATACACTTGACATTTATAACTAAAAAGAAGAACATAAGCAGAACAAATGTAAGTGCATTCGATATTATACAATATTTTTATGCTGTGGAATAAATATATATTTGTTGCTATAATTGTTATAAGGCATCAAAAAGGCAATATTAAAAATGACTTTTAGTCAGTGAAATTTTTGAAAAGGGTTAAACTCATGGCAGGTAGTGTAAATCATGGCTGGTAGTGTAAACAAGGTTATTCTTATTGGGAATTTGGGTAATGATCCTGATGTTCGGCAAACATCGAATGGCAAGCCAGTTGTTAATCTTTCTATTGCGACTTCTGAAAGTTGGAAAGATCGCAATACTGGCGAGCGTAAAGAGCGCACAGAATGGCATCGTGTAGTTATTTTTAGCGAAGGCTTGGCTCGCATTGCTGAGCAATATCTTAAAAAGGGCTCAAAAGTTTATATTGAAGGACAACTTCAAACTCGTAAATGGCAAGATCAATCTGGTGTAGATAAATATACTACCGAAATTGTATTGCAGGGTTTTAATTCAACTTTGACTATGCTTGATGGGCGTTCAGATAGTGGCGGCGGTGGTTTCTCTGGTGGTGGACAGCAAGGTGGCGGAAGCAACGCTCCATCTTCCAGCGCTCCATCATTTGATGGTGGAAATTCGGGCGATGATATTCCGTTTTAATGTTTGAGTATTACTAGTATTGAGTGGGTTTTGTTGAGATATAATATTATTACTTCTCAAATGGGATATTGGCAGTAATAACTCTTCCTGTATTTAGATTGGTGACAGAAAATTCAATTCCAATTTCGTCACCTTTTAGTCCAATATTAGAAGAAATTTCATATTTATCACCTGTTTCTGCATTGCGATCGTTAAGTTCAAAGTCAATGCCGTCTTCATTTCTAGTGCCAATGGCAACTCCAGAAAAAGAAGTGCTAGAGGTCATTACGGCTTCATATCTATTTTTTTCTTCAAAATACCCCATTGCTCCAGCAATTGAGAAATTTGCACCTGCAACTGCGCATCGTCCTTTATAATGTACTTTTACACCTTTTGTATCAGTGATTGTAAGTTTACATCTAACGGTTTCACTATTCCCATCTCGATTTAATATACCGCTTCCCTTCCAGCCACCAATATAGGAGTTGAGCAAGTCAGCATCTTCTTGTGCGCTAAAAGCAGGGCTGATAAGTGCAAAAGAGGTCGCACTTAACAGGGCGATTAAAGCTGATTTTGCGAGGATTTTAGTCAGTTTCATGTTTATTTTCTCCAATAGGCTTAAAAAATCGCCCCCCAGCGTTTAACAGCGCAGGCAAGATCAAAAGATCACCAAGCAATGCTAAAATGAATGTTAGCACAGTTAATGTTCCAAATAGGGCAACTTGAGGCAAAGATGAAAAAATAATCACAAAAGTGCCAGCGCATAAAATTAGCGTTGTTGCGACCAGTGCTGGTCCAACTCTTTCAAGCGCCCGCTCAACCGCTTTTTTATGCTCAACACCATCTTGCCTCGCCCTCACATATGCCGATAAAAAGTGAATAGTATCATCAACCGCAATGCCAAAAGCAATGGTTAGCGCAATTACTGTAGTCAGCTGCAAGCCAGCCCCAGAGGTATAAAGATATAGCTCAGTACCTAAAATTGGCAAAAAATTTGGAATAATAGAAACTAACGCAATTCGCCAAGATCTAAATGCTAAACCAATGATAAAAATATTTACAATCACGGCAAGCATTAATCCATTACGTAACGAGCCAATAATATCGGTACTGGCATAAGCCATTAGCACGTTAAAACCAGTAATTTGCGCCCCATCAATTTTTGCATCAGTTAGCGCAATTTCAACTTTTTCTACAATTTCACGAATTTCACTTGAGGGAATCATAGTTGGTAAAAATCCAGTAACAAGCGCTTGTGTGCCATCGTCCGTTACAAAGCGGCGTTTCATAAATGGCCCCACAGCTTTAAAAATTCTCTCACGAGAAAATCCGCTATCAGCATAATGAGAAAAACTAGCAGCAGAAATAACTTTGCCCTCGCCAATAACATTCTCTAAAATTTTATGCACATCTTGTATGGTTTTATAATCACCATCGGTTACATTTTCCACTCCATCTTTAAGCGGAATGCGAACGTAAATCGGCGCCACTCCGCCAACGCCCTTATCAATATTTTTAGCAGTATCGATTCCCTCAGATTGAGTGGGTAAAAAGTCCTTAAAATCAAATCTTGGCTGCAAAGAAAAATGTGGAAAAAGCAGTGCAATCATTGCAATCATAGCTAAAATAGAAATTGGCTTTGCAAATTTACTTGTTAGATATTTTGAAACAGGGATTGGAGCTTCTACTGCAATATTCAAATTCTTCGGCGGTTTAAACCCCAATTTAATTGCCAATTTTAATGCAAGCGGCAAAAATGTAACCAGCGTAATATAAGCAACTGCAACAGCTACAACACCAGAATATCCAAACTCTTTAATGCCTTGACCTTGAGTAAGAGTAAGGCTTAAAAATGCAATGATTGTGGTAATAGATGTAAGGGCAGCAGCAGGTGTAATTCGTTTGATTGTTTCATCAATCGCCAAATTTGGCTCCATACCATCTCGCCAAAGCCTAAGCCAAGTGAAGCAAAAATACATACTTTCGGCAAAGGCAATCACCAATACTAAAGTGATAACCACATTAGTTAAAAAGGTGAATGAGCCAAACAGCATTACCACCACACCAATAACCCAAATTACCGAAATAAACGGGGTTAGAGTTGCTAAAATTGCACCCCAGAATGAGCGTAAGCAAAATAGCGACATTAATGCGCCAATTAGAAATCCTAAAGTTGAAAATTTAATTTGATCGGCAATACCTGCATTAAGCATTTCGTCTTTCCATACAGGTGGACCAGTAAGTTTGACCTCAATATTTTCATCAGAATATTCAGCCACTAGCTCCCCAAGCTCTTCAAGCATTTCTGCTTCACTTGCTTCTTTAAGCAACTGTTTATCGGGAAACATAATCATTACAAAACTGCTCAAATCATCAGCAATTAAATTGCGCATGATTGGATCATTATCTCGCAATTCAAGCAAAGTTTTTGCAACCTGTTCACGAGTCTGCATATCTTCAGGCACAGCAGGAACAGAGCCTTGGTTTGGTGCAGGTTTTCTTAATGAGAAGGGCGATAAAGTGCCAGTAGCAAATGTGCTTAATTCAAGATCAAAAGATAAATCACGCAATTTTGCAATTACATCAGGGTCAGTAAGGTTTTTTGATGTCACTAAAATATAGGCATCATTTTCAAATGTGCCAAATGATTTTGTGAGCGTATCATAGCGATCATACATTTCACCAGAATCTTTATAAAGTCGCAAAACATCGCCGTCCATTGATACTTTAGGCAGTTGAAAAAGACTAAGAATAGTAAAAGATAAAACCGCAAGGGCGACAATAATAGGATATTTTAGAGTGAATAACCCTAAGCGTTCAAACCCAAATCCAATCGACAATAATCAGCTCCAATTTATAAATGTTTCGTGTGTGATTCGTCTATTACATGCAATAGTGTCATATTTGAATGAAACAAGGTTAAAAATTGGTAATTAATGCGTTTGTAAGCAATTATTTGCACTTGCTTGTGGAATAAAGCACCCAAAGTCGCATTTTGCTTTATCTTGTTGGCACTAAGCGAGGGAATCGCCTAAAAAGAAATGTAATAATAACGAGATAAAGAATCATAAACTGTGACAGATACTCCAAACGACGATAATAATGAGCAAGATAATAATGGGCAATTAGCAACGCCATCAAATATTGTGCCAGTTTCAATAACCAGCGAAATGCGTAAATCATATCTTGATTATGCAATGAGTGTAATTGTCTCGCGTGCCTTGCCAGATGTTCGTGATGGGCTGAAACCTGTGCATCGGCGCATTCTTTATTCAATGCATAGTAGTGGCTATGAATTTAACAAACCATATCGCAAATCGGCACGCATTGTTGGTGATGTGATTGGTAAATATCACCCGCATGGTGATGCTGCTGTTTACATGTCATTAGTTCGCATGGCGCAAGACTTCTCACTGCGACTTACGTTAATTGATGGACAGGGCAATTTTGGCTCAGTTGATGGCGATATGCCAGCGGCAATGCGTTATACAGAAGTGCGAATGAAAAAAGTGACTGGCTCGCTTTTATCAGATCTAGATAAAGATTCGGTTGATTTCGTAGATAATTATGATGGCTCAGAGAGAATGCCAACGGTGCTTCCGGCACGTTTTCCAAATATGTTGGTTAATGGCGGCAGCGGCATTGCGGTTGGCATGGCGACTAATATTCCTTCCCATAATCTGGGTGAGGTGATTGATGCAACTTTGGCTTTTATTGATAACACCCAAATAAGCGTTGATGATTTATTGCGCATTATGCCAGGACCAGATTTCCCAACTGCTGGTTTAATTTTGGGGCGTGCGGGCATTCGCTCAGCTTATGAAACTGGGCGTGGATCTGTGATGATGCGGGGTCGTGTAGCGCTTGAAGAAATTCGTAAAGATCGTGAAGCCTTGATTATCACCGAAATTCCATATCAGGTGAATAAAGCCACAATGATTGAGAAAGTCGCCGATTTAGTGCGTGAGAAAAAGATTGAAGGCATCTCTGATATTCGTGATGAATCAGATCGTCATGGCATGCGGGTTGTGGTTGAATTAAAGCGTGATGCGGTGGGCGATGTTATCCTAAATCAACTCTATCGCCTTACTCAATTACAAACATCATTTGGCTGTAATTTTGTGGCGCTAAATGGCGGCAAACCTGAATTGATGAATTTGCAAGGCATCTTAAAAGCCTTTGTTGATTTTAGAGAAGAAGTTGTCACCCGTAGGGCTCGTTTCTTGCTAAATAAAGTGCGTGATAGAGCGCATATTTTAGTTGGTCTAGCAGTGGCGGTTGCCAATGTTGATGAGGTTATTGCGATAATTAGATCATCAAGCGATCCCGCAACTGCTCGTGCTAGATTGTTAGAGCGCAACTGGCCAGCTAGCGATGTTATTGCGCTGATTGAATTGATTGATGACCCTCGCCATAAAGTGCTAGAAGATGGAAGTTTCAAGCTTTCAGAAGAGCAAGTGCGGGCGATTCTTGATTTACGCCTTGCTCGCTTAACTGCATTAGGTCGTGATGAAATTGGCGATGAATTAAGCACTATTGGCTCACTCATTACTGATTATCTTGATATTTTGAGATCACGCGATAGAGTGATGAATATCATTCGTGATGAACTTAAAGAGGTTAGAGATCAATTCGCTACTCCTCGCCTAACTGAAATAACCGATTATGCCGCCGATATGGACGATGAAGATTTCATTGCTCGTGAAGAAATGGTGGTGACGGTTTCGCATGCTGGCTATATTAAACGTGTGCCACTTTCAACTTATCGGGCGCAAAGAAGAGGCGGTAAGGGTCGTGCGGGTATGGCAACCCGTGACGAAGATTTTGTAGCACGTCTGTTTGTTGCAAATACTCATACGCCAGTATTGTTTTTCTCCTCTCGTGGTATTGCCTATAAACTTAAAGTGTGGAAATTGCCGCTTGCTGCTCCCCATGCTCGAGGAAAAGCATTGATAAATCTTTTGCCATTGCAAGCGGGCGAAACTATTTCGTCAATTATGCCAATGCCGGAAGACGAAGAAACTTGGGGTGATTTAGACATTATGTTCACCACTACCTTAGGCACTGTAAGGCGCAATTCGCTTGCAGATTTCACCGAGGTGCGGGCGAATGGCAAAATCGCAATGAAATTAAGCGAAAATGAGGGCATTGTTGGGGTAGAAACTTGTGCGCCAGATGATGATGTATTGCTCACCACCGCATTAGGGCAAGCAATTCGCTTTAATGTTAGTGATGTTCGGGTGTTCCAAAGCCGAAATTCTATGGGCGTGCGCGGTATTAGGCTAGCAAAAGATGACAAGATTATCTCAATGGCAATTTTACATCATTTTGATGCAACGCCAGAAGAGCGCACTGCATATATTAAAATGAGCCGAGCAATGCGGGGCGAGAGCGAAGATAATATCGAGGCGATAGAAAATGAAGGCGAAGCAGCCGCTATATCTAAAGAGCGTTATGCGCAAATGGGGGCAGCAGAGCAATTTGTTATGGCAATATCTGAAAATGGTTATGGCAAACGCTCCTCAAGTTATGAATATCGAGTTGCAGGGCGTGGTGGCAAGGGCATTACAGCGATGGCAATCACTAAGAAAAATGGTCCAATTGTTGCTTCATTCCCAATTGAAAATGACGATCAAATCATGTTGGTAACAGATGGCGGCAAGCTAATTCGTGTGCCAGTGCATGGCGTTAGGGTTGCTGGTCGTGCCACCCAAGGTGTGATTGTATTTGATACTGCGGCGGGTGAAAAAGTGGTTTCAGTTGAGCGTATCAGCGAGCCTGAAGAAGACGATGAAGATGCGGTGGTTGAAGAAACAGGCATAGCAGATGCGGGCGAAAAACCAGAGGGTGAAACTCAAGATTAGGGAGTTTCTTAATAAAAACATGCTATTGATTCGATAATACTTGTCATCAATAATCTAACGTGAGAAAAGCAATTATGAGCAAACTTATTGGGTTTTACCCCGGATCATTTGATCCCGTCACTAATGGTCATCTTGATGTTATTGAGAGAGCCTGTAAACTTGTTGATACTCTTCATATTGGTGTTGGGGTTCACCACAAAAAATCGGCACTATTAAATCAAGTAGATAGAAAAACTCTGCTCGAGCAAACTGCCAGCCCAATCGGCAAGCGTAATAACACCAAAATTATCATTGATGATTTTGAAGGTTTGATGGTGCAAGCAGCACGAAAACTTAGCGCGTCATTAATTATTCGTGGGCTTCGTGATACCACAGATTATAATTATGAGATGCAAATGGTTGGCATGAATTCGCAAATGGCGCCTGATTTGCAAACAATTTTTGTTCCCTCAAGTCCGCACGTTCGCCATATCTCTGCCACTTTGGTTCGCCAAATAGCGCAAATGGACGGCGATATTTCTCCTTTCGTGCCGCCACTCGTTTTAAAGGCTTTAGAAAAATAATGGATAATAATGGTTCGAATAAAACATCGCCTGCAACAGGTTTTCTTTCTTTGTTGTTCGTGCTTCTTTTTGTTGCACTTATTGTTTATCGTTTTTCGCCTTTTGGTCAGCCAGAAGAGCAGGTTAGCACTCTGGGGCAACTTCACGTTAGCTCGCCCCAAAATATAGTGCCGCTCACATTAAACCTAAAAGATGGCGCAGTGAAAATTGAATTATGGAGCGATGTTGCGCCAAATCATGTGAAAAGAATTTCAGAGCTTGCAAAAAATGGCTTTTATGATGGCATTGTTTTTCATCGAGTGATTGAAGGTTTTATGGCGCAGACAGGCGATCCAACAGGCACAGGAATGGGCGGCTCAGACCTGCCCGATCTTAAAGCCGAGTTTAACAAAGAACCATTTGTGCGTGGCACATTAGGTATGGCAAGGTCGCAAAGCCCAGACAGTGCCAACTCACAATTTTTTATCACCTTTGGTGATACACCGTTTTTGAACGAAAATTATACGGTTTTTGGGCGTGTGATTTTGGGTATGGAATTTGTTGACGCTATCAAAAAAGGCGCACAAAACGATAATGGCAGTGTGAATGATCCAGATAAAATTATATCAATGGAATTAGACAAAACCGAATAAAATAATCTTACTTAAATATATAAGGACATCAAAATGAGCGATGCAAAAGAACAACTAATTTTAGAAACATCAAAAGGTGAAGTGGTTATTGAACTTCGCCCAGACTTAGCACCAAACCATGTTGCCCGCCTAAAAGAATTGGCTAGCGAGGGGTTTTATGACGGCATAGTTTTTCATCGTGTGATTGAAGGTTTTATGGCGCAAGTTGGTTGCCCTCATGGCGTTGGCACTGGCGGCTCTGATAAACCAGATTTGAAGCAAGAATTTAACGAAGAAAAACACGTTCGTGGCACTTGCTCAATGGCACGCTCGGCTAGCCCAGATAGCGCAAATTCACAATTTTTCATCTGCTTTGATGATGCACCATTCCTCAATCGTCAATATACGGTTTGGGGTCAGGTGACATCTGGCATGGAAAATATTGATAAATTAGAGCGTGGCGAGCCAGTTGCAAATCCTGATAAAATCATCTCAATGAAAGTTGCGAGTTAATAAATGAAACGCTTGGCTTTTGTTTTGATTATGCTTTTAACAACCATAACGGGGGCAAAAGCCACATCATCTTTAGTTTGCCAAACACAAGACGATAATGCTGGTATTGCGCTAACAATGGGGTCTGTTGTTGGTTCTCCTGTTTTGGAGGCTGAGCTTTATGCTGGGAGTAGAATCTGGACTTCAATGATGCCCAAAAATAATATAGCTATCGCACAGAGTTTTTCTGATAATGACAAGATATTACTTGATATTACCGATAATAATTTTGAAGAAATTATAGCAAGATTGCGCTTATTTGTTGCTCATGAAGGTGAAGATATAATATCGGCTGGCACTTTGCAAGTCTATGGATTGGGTGTTTTTTCTGTTAGTTGTTCTGATTCCTAATGCAAGTAGATAAGTTTGATTTCAATTTACCAAACAAGTGTATCGCACTTCACCCAGTGCGTCCCAGAGATAGCGCACGCATGCTTATCGTTGATCCAAAAACGGGATTGTCAGATAAAATAGTCACTGATTTATTAGATATTTTGCGCTCAAACGACGTGTTAGTTATCAATGATACTAAGGTTATTCCTGCTGAATTAAAAGCAAAACGATATCGTGGTGAAAATCAATCTAACATCTCGTTTAACTTGCATAAAAGAGTTGATGCAGCCACATGGGCAGCATTTGCTCGCCCTGCTAAGCGATTGAAAATAGGCGATAAATTAGAGTTTTTCTCTGAAATGGCAGGCGCAAGCGAAGCCGATAAATTAAGAGGAAAAATTGATAAAATCGAAGATGGTGGGCAGGTTTTTATTAAATTTGATGTCGCAGGCGCAATTCTTGACGAGGCAATAAAATCGTTCGGCGCAATGCCTTTGCCGCCCTATATTGGGGCAAAGCGAAAAATCGAAAAATCTGATTTAGAGGACTATCAAACCATTTACGCAAAAGAGGAGGGGGCAGTAGCCGCCCCCACCGCAGGTTTGCATTTCACCGATGAGTTGATGGAGAAAATCACCGCCAAAAATATCGCAATAGAGCATGTAACTTTACACGTTGGCGCTGGCACATTTTTGCCAGTAAAAGTTGATAATACTGACGAGCATAAAATGCACTCTGAATGGGGAGTAGTCAGCAAGGAAACAGTTGAAAAAATAAAACAAGCCAAAGAAAAAGGCGGGCGAGTTGTCGCCGTCGGCACAACCTCTTTACGCTTGCTTGAAAGTGCCGCAAGAAAAACAGGCAAGCTAGAACCATTTTGCGGCGATACCGATATTTTTATCACTCCGGGTTATAAATTCAACTCGGTAGATATTTTAATGACAAATTTCCACTTACCTCGCTCAACTTTATTTATGTTAGTTAGCGCTTTTTCTGGCTTTGAAAATATGCACAACGCCTATGCCCATGCAATAGAAAATGAGTATCGTTTTTATTCTTATGGCGATGCTTCTTTATTATTTAGAAAAGACTGATGCTGCAACTTTATTTCTACCCTTGCGTTCGAGGGTGGATAGGTACGAAGCGGCGAGACGGGGGAGGGGGCTTATTTCAAAGTTACCAATAATAATAATGAAGTCATTGCGAGGAGGCAAAGCCGACGTGGCAATCCAGACTCTATTAGGCTTACCGCTAACATTCTGGATTGCTTCGCTCTCGCCGCGCTAGCGCTGGCGCAGCGGGTGGCTCGCAATGACACGGAAAATTTTACCAATATCAAACCATTATCTGTGTAGCCAGCCTATTCACTCCAGCGTCACCCCGTTGAAAAACGGGGTCCATTTGTGCATATCAGAAACAATAGCTTATTTGCCGTTAAGCAACAAGAAAACACTAAAATAGTGCCTGTTTTTGGGTGTGATGGATGCCGTTTTTCAACGGCATGACTTCGGAGTATTATGGTCATTTGCTAGAAGATAAGGGATTCTGCTTGGCATATAGTTTAATAGTTTTTGACAACAATTCTAAAATTTCTTTGAATTTACTGAAATCTATTGACGCTTGATTTTGACGTATAATTTTTGTTGCTAGCACTTGTTTTGAGTAGTGTTTTTTATTATCAAATTTTTTCCCATTCTCTGCTGAGAAAGTTTTCCCATTAAGAATCGTTGATGTTACTGTTTTGTCAAAAAAATCTTCAATTTTATTATTGCTCCCATTAGACATAGGTAAAAGGACAACATAGAGGTTTTGCACAACTGGATAAAGGAAATTAGTTTTTCTATCATATATAGTTGATGCGTCCTTAAATTTATTTTCTAAAAGTTTGATTATGGCATCTGCTTCCTTATCATTATCTAATAAAATAATGACGGGATGTTTTTTATCTTGCTCTGTAAAGGCAATGTCTTTCGCATAAAATTCGATGAAATTTTTTAATGCAGATGTTCCATCATGGATTCGCATTACCTCACTGACTCGGCGTGAGAAGGGGAAAAAGTCAACTTTATAGGTAAAACCTAGGGGGTTATTTTTTGCCAACTGTTTGATAGCAGCTTTGAGATAAATATTATCAGTCTTGCCTTCACACATAATTAAAGGGCGATTTAGTGCTACAAAATAACGAAAATACAAGAATTTTGAATATAGCTCAGTTGCACTATCTAGCTTAGGTCGTTCCTTATTTTTCTTTGCACGCTCCAACAATAACTTTTGATGAGCAATTTTTTCAGGGGTTTTGCCAAATTCTTTAATAAAATGGATGTGACTTATTATCCCTTCTAACTGCGGTATTGTTGCTGTTTTAGTTTTATCTGGTAGGAAAAAATTTCCTTTAGTGAACAAGGAATGACACATCGAGCGTGCATAGCGATAATATTCACTTTTGATGTTTACTTTTTTATTGACGATAAGACCAGTTACAACTTGTCGAGATGGTCGAAATTGAAGTCTTGTTTTAGTTGGATTAATTTTGAATCCAGAGTGATTGATGATTTTCTCTATGTCCTTACCAATTAGCCATTGGTTAGGGTTTTTAGATGCAATAGCTAGTTTTTTAGGCAATAATATCTGATTTGTAGAAAATGTAATATCATCTGCATATCGTGAATAGGTGCATTTATGTTTCTTTGCCCATTGTACTAAGCGAACATCAAGAATATGCGTGATTAAGTTTGTAATGATTGGTGAACATGGGCTACCTTGAGGAAGCTCATTTTTATAGCATGCAATTTGGGCAATTAAAGTAGCGATCTTTGGTGATAGCTTAAATTCATTGTTTTTTATAAAAAAACCATGAACACGACCAAAATTAAAAGATGGAAAAAAATCTTTCAAATCTAAATTTAAAACATATCTTCGGTTGCGGTGGCATTTTGCATTTGTATGGATACCCAGCGAAATGCATTCTTGTTTTCCATTAGATTTAGTTTCTATTTTTTTCTTAAAACCATGAGAAATAGGTCGCCTTATAGGTTGTTTGCTTTCAATCTCCTGTACGCAATGATTGAGAATATCCGCAAGCCTTCTTTGAACAAGCTTTAATCTATCTGTGGGAGCATTTATTATTCGTTTGCCACCACTCTTTTTAGGGATTGTAAATTGTTTATATTTTTTATCATCAGGAATTTTGTATAAAATATAGGCAAGCATGCTTGGCATGAACCCTAAAAGAGGAGCTAAATCTTGGATAGAAGATGCTTCTTTTAATTTTTTAAGAATTGACATATAAATCAGATGCCTTTTAGGTTGGGGCTTATGGACACTCTTAAGCGTTTTACAGCATTACGCATAGGGTAGATCCATAACATAATAAAGATTGTCCGGTAGCAAAACCCACCTGACATTGGTGTCCTATATCGCGATGCGCGATAACAAATCTGCCCATAAGCCTGACAATAACAATACAAATATTTTTCTATTTGTAAAAGCTAAAGTTTGTTTTTATGAAATTTTGTAAAAACGATATAAAAACCTATCAATTTTCGAAACACCAACAAAGAGCGTAATTGGCATATTCACCAAAACCACTGCAAACCTAGCCCAAAATCCAGCAAAACAAATAAATATCACTATACTTTTGAAGAGGCTTCTATAAAACAAGCTCACGCAGATAAATAAAACGAGTAAATAAGAATAGATGGATAAAATTGAG
>Ga0256834_1000290_pt1 | contig 37038 bp, 33 predicted proteins | sample 4281140metaG_FD_190536 | JGI IMG/M metagenome (GOLD analysis project Ga0256834, IMG submission 190536) | Hydrothermal vent microbial communities from East Pacific Rise, Pacific Ocean - 4281-140 | ecosystem: Environmental > Aquatic > Marine > Hydrothermal vents | place: Pacific Ocean: East...
GAACCAGATACTCGACTATTCCGCCCCTGGAGGGAAAAGCCAGAGCCAGTTTCGCAAGAGAATAACCGCTAAGCAGCGCAACGAGTCCGCCCAATACGAACGATAACCAGACTATATTGCCGGCGACACTGCCGGCTTCGCCCACAACTATAAATATACCGACCCCAACCATGGAGCCGATACCCAAAAATACAGCGCTCCAAAGACCGAAAGCCTTGCGCTTGCTCATAAATCTCTTTCGATCTCGTTGGCAAAAGTCTCAAAATAGATCTTTTTGAGCACTCCCATATCCATCTCTATGTCACAAAGCGTAAATTTGTCTCCTCCCACCGTTCCCAGCGGAATCGCGTGTATTCCTATCTCCGAGGCCAACTCTTCCAATGCGTGCATATTCTTAGGATCGATCTCTATTAGAGCTCTCGAGAAGCTTTCGCTAAAAATCTCTCTGGAATCCTCAAAACAGAAATTACCCAAAAACCCTCTGTTTCCAACGGCGGCCATCTTGGCCAAAGCGATGGCTATTCCGCCGCTTCCCACATCTTTGGCGGCCTTTATAAGTCCTCTTTTGTTACCCTCGATCACAAACTCCCAAAGCTTTAATTCACGTTCATAATCTATTTTAGGCAAGACGCCGGCCACTTTGCCGAAAAGCTCCTTCAGATATAGGCTGCCGCCAAACTCTTTGTATGTATCGCCAACAATATAGACCACATCGTTTTCATTTTGGAAGGAAGATGGCAAAACCCTCTCCTGGTTTTCATTTAGACCGACCATCACAACCGTGGGAGTAGGATATACGCTCTGCCCCTCCGTTTCGTTGTACAAAGAGACGTTCCCGCTAACAACCGGCGTATTTAACGCTTTGCACGCCTCTTTTATCCCCTCCGTTCCCTGAGCGAATTGCCACATGACTTCCGGATTTTCGGGATTTCCGTAATTTAGACAGTCGGTAATGGCCAATGGTCTCGCCCCCGTCATCGCCACGTTTCTACCGGCGGCCATTACCGCCGCCGCGGCTCCTCCTTTTGGATCGATATAGCAATATCTGGGATTGCATTTGCTGCTCATGGCGATAGCTTTTGAGTTCTCTTTGACTCTAATTACGCTCGCATCCAAAGAGCCCGGATGTTTTATCGTGTTCGTCTGCACCATGGAGTCGTACTGAGAGTAGACCCAGGATTTGTCCACCACCTCCAACGAACCCAAAAGTCTCTCGAAGGCCTCCTGGTTATCCACATGCGAAACGGTATCTATGCTGATTTCTTTTATGTAATCGAGATATTCAGGCTTTTTGGTGGGTCTATCCAGTTCCGGAGCCTCTTCGCTTACGGGAGCCACCGGGATCTTGGCCACGAGATCCCCGTGCCAGTACAGCTCCATATCGCCTGTATCTGTAACCTCCCCTATCACTTCGGCATCCAGATCCCACTTTTTGAAAATTTTTAAAATCTCCTCTTCGGTTCCTTTTTTAGCGCAAATCAGCATCCTTTCTTGAGATTCGCTGAGCATAAGCTCGTACGGGGTCATCCCCTCTTCCCTCATAGGTACTTTTTCCAGATACAATCTCATACCGCTGCCTGCTCTTCCCGCCATTTCGAAACTACTCGAAGTCAGTCCGGCGGCTCCCATATCCTGAATTCCGACGACGTAATCCGTTTTAAACAGCTCTAAACAGGCTTCCAGCAACAGTTTTTCCGTAAAAGGGTCGCCGACCTGAACCGTGGGTCTTAGAGATTTGGACTCCTCCGTAAAGCTGTCGCTACTCATAACGGCTCCTCCCAGACCGTCACGTCCTGTTTTGCTACCCACGTAAATTACGGGGTTGCCTACTCCTTCCGCTCTTCCGTAAAATATCTCATCCTTTTTGCACACTCCGAGAGTAAAGGCGTTTACGAGAATATTGCCGTTGTAGCACTCTTCAAAACTCATCTCGCCACCTATCGTGGGAACGCCTACACAGTTTCCGTATCCTCCTATTCCGGCTACCACTCCTCTGACAAGATACCTTTGATGCGCACCTGTTTCGTCCTCTCTTTTGACCTCGCCGAATCTCAGAGCGTTCAGGTTGGCTACGGGCCTGGCACCCATTGTAAAAACGTCGCGCAAAATCCCTCCGACACCGGTGGCCGCACCCTGATAAGGTTCTATAAAGCTTGGATGGTTGTGGCTTTCCATTTTAAAAACTGCCGCCATGCCATCGCCGATATCTATAACGCCGGCGTTTTCTCCGGGACCTTGAATAACCCACGGCGCTTCGGTGGGAAAACCTTTTAGATACTTTTTACTCGATTTATAGCTGCAGTGCTCGCTCCACATGGCACTAAAAATTCCGATTTCAACCAGATTGGGCTCTCTGCCCAGAATCTTTTTGATATGCTCGTAATCCTCCATGGACAGCTTGTGGGATTTCAAAATCTCTTGAAGATTCTCCATTGATAGCCCTTATGAAATATTTTTGTAAGATTTTACACAAAAAGGGTTTTAGATAATATAAATCATCCGCTAAAATTCAACATCGAAAGTATCTCTTCGTCTATAATATATTTTTGCGAAAGCACGCTATCGAAAGAGAGCGTCGAAAAACGCGAATCGGAATATACTACGACTCGGTCTCTATCTCCTCTGGCCAAAGCCTTAATCGATTCCAAAGCGAAACCGGATCCCAATAGCCTATCCTTTACCGTAGGGTTTCCGCCTCTTTGGATATGTCCCAATACGCTCAACCTGGTCTCCATACCGATATCATCTTTTAACCATTTGACTATCTCTTCGGTTTTGCCGGTTCCTTCGGCTACAACAGCCAAAATATATCTTCTGCCTCTTTTTATCTCCTCTTTCAATATTTTCGTGGCGCTTTCAATATCGAAAGATACCTCAGGTATCACACACACCTCAGCTCCCGAGGTTACGGCCGATACGGCGGCCAAATATCCGCACTCTCGGCCCATCGTCTCTATGACGAAGGCTCTGCTGAAAGTCGAGGCGGTATCTCTGATCTTGTCTATCGCGTCGCGAATAACGTTCAACGCCGTATCCGCTCCGAGAGATATATCGGTACCGAAAATATCGTTGTCAATCGTAGTCGGTATACCTATAACGGCAAAATCGAACTCCTCCAAAAAGAGTTTCATTGCTTTAAAACTCCCGTCTCCTCCCATAACGACCAGAGCCTCTATCTCGGCTTTTCTCAGATTTTCATAAGCCTTTTTCCTATATTTGTACTCATACCATCTTTCGGATCTGGAAGAGCCGACAATCGCGCCTCCCCGATGTATGATACCCGCAACATCTTCGTAAGAGGCTTTGGATATTCTCTCGTCTATAAGCCCCTCCAGTCCGTCAAATACGAAATATGGTTCCATATCAAACGCGAAGGCGGCTTCGACGAATCTTTTTATAGCCGGATTCATACCCGGCGCGTCGCCGCCGGATCCCATAATTGCCACTCTCATTTTTTCTCCTTTAAAAAGAGGCGGTTTCTATCGCTATTATATACGCAAAAAGTCCCAAAAGGAAAAAAACAAATCCGTATAGAAAAAATTTAAACAGCAAAATTCTCTTGCTGCACCCTTTTAAGATCGCTTCTTTATATACGATCAAATTTGCCATCGAAGCCCATAAAACTCCGTAGCCTCCCACGGTGACGCCCCAAATGAGCTTTTCATACTCTCCGGTTAGATCGGATAACAACACTGCCGCCGGAACGTTGCTGATAATTTGACTCAAAAATGCTGCGCTAAAAAAGATATCTTCGCCGCTTAACAGTCCCATGACCATTTCCGAAGCCAAATCGGAAAAGGCAAAAAAAAGCAAAAAGAGCGCAAAAACCGTGTAATCGACCTTTTTTAGCATCTCAAAACCGAAAAAAAGCGAATAAATAAACGCCATTATCAACAAATACGGCGGCAGAATCTTCATCGATACGGCTACGGCCAGAAAAAAGAAAAAAACGTACGGAAGCTCTTTTTTGGTAAAGAGTTTTTCTCCAAAACGGAAGCCGACTCCGTGTGCGACAGGTCCGGAGTCTTTAAAGAGTGCAAACGCAAACAGCAAAATAACCGACAAAAAAAAGATTGAAACCGAGGACGAAATCTTTATGAACTCTATCCAGTGAAGATCGTATTTCCAAAAAATATAGAGATTTTGAGGATTGCTAAAGGGAAAAATCGCCGCCGCGTTGGCCGAAAAAGCGGTAAAAACGGCCAGAGTCTCTCTGTTAGCGCTTCTTGAGCGCAATATGAGCGGAGTCAACAACATCAGAGCAATATCGTTGCTAAGAAATAGAGAAATTACGAAAACAACCAAAAGCGAAAACGTCACTCTGTTTAGTTTGAGGAAAAACTCTCTCAGCGACAAAACAAAAACGGAACGTTCGAGAGCTTTTATCGATATCGCTACCGTAAAGAGGATCGATATCACGACGATCTCCTCAACGGTAACGGCGGGAACTCTGTTCAGATACAGAGCCAAACAGAGAGTTCCAGCCGCCAAAATCGGAATCAAAGGATCTTTGAATAGAGTTTTTACTAAATTAGACGTAGCCTATCCTTTGAATTAGATATCGTATCCTTTTTCCTTGGCGTATCTTTTTATATTCTCCAATCTCTTCTCTATAGGCGGATGCGAGGAAAACAGATCCATAAAACCGACAATTCCGAAGGCTTTCATATCGCTAGATAGAGCCACCTGCTCTTTTGGTATCTGACCCAGCTTCGCCAAAGCGTAATAGATACCTTTTGGACCGTCCAGATTGACCGCCCCCTCATCCGCTCGGTACTCTCTATATCGACTAAACCACATGGCCAGCATCGTAGCGAAAATAGTCAATACGATCTCTAAAACAATACTGATCATAAAGTAAAAAGCCGGATTGGGATTGCCTCTGTCGTCTTTGGGGGAGAGGATGTTGGCAAGAAGTCTCGAAAAGAAAAATACAAAGGTGTTCAATACCCCCTGCAACAGAGTCATGGTAATCATATCGCCGTTTTTTATATGGCTTATCTCGTGCGCCAAAACACCCTCTATTTCATTCTCATCCATAAGTTCAAACAGAGAATTGGAAACCGCCACCAAAGAGTCGTTTCTGTTCCAGCCGGTGGCAAAAGCATTAGGCGGACCGTCGAATATTCCCACCTGCGGCATACCTATGCCGGCCTCTTCGGCCAGTCTGGAAACGGTCTCTACCAGCCACGCCTCGCGAGCGTTCGAGGGAGACTCTATAATCTCAACTCCCATACTCCTAATAGCCATCCATTTGGACAGAAACAGCGATATCAGCGCACCTGAAAAACCTACTATCAAAGAGAGTATCAACAGACCAGATACCGTGTTCTGATCTATTCTGACGCCGAAAAAGGCCTCCAGCACGAATATCGTCAAATATATGGAGGCCATAACGGCAAGGTTCATGAGCAAAAACAAAACTATACCCATTTCCCCTCCTTTTTCAAATTTTTGATTATTTTAGCGAAAAAAGTTGAACCGTTATATAACAAAAGTATCAAAAAGGGATTTTAAGAAGAAAATGATACGAAAGCGCCGATTAGGCGCTTTCGGTTAGAGTCTAAAAAGTCTCATTCTGATGTTTTTCGTGGCCTCGACCATATTCGCCAAAGCTGCCTCAGTCTCCTCCCATTTTCTGGTTTTGAGACCGCAGTCCGGATTTATCCACAGTTGCGAAGCCGGCAGAACGCTTAACCGATCCTCTATCTCCTTTTCAAGCTCCTCAACCGACGGAATCCTCGGCGAATGGATATCGTACACGCCTGCGCCCACCTCTTTTTTGTAATTGTAGTTTCTAAAAGCCTCCAATATCCTATTACCGTTTCTGGCGGTCTCTATAGAGATCACGTCGGCGTCCATGGCGTCTATAGCCTCCATAATGTCGTTGAAATCGCTGTAACACATATGCGTATGGATCTGGGTTTGAGCCTTGGCTACAGCGGTGGCTATCTTGAAACTCTCCACGGCGATCCTCTCATATTCGCGCTTATTCTCTTTTCTTAGAGGATACCCCTCTTTAAAGGCCGCCTCGTCCACCTGAATGATCTTGATACCCGCCTCTTGCAGATCGGCTACTTCGTCGGCAATTGCCAACGCCATCTGTTTGTAAACCTGCTCTTTGGGCAGATCGTCCCTAACAAAAGACCAGTTTAGCATGGTTACCGGTCCTGTTAGCATACCTTTCATTATTTTCAGCGTCTTGCTCTGAGCGTATACAATCCATTCGACGGTCATTGATTCGGGTCTACTTACGTCGCCGTAAATAATAGGAGGTTTTACGCATCTACTGCCATAGCTTTGAACCCAGCCGTTTTCGCTGAAAGTCACTCCCTCCAGCATCTGGCCGAAATATTCGACCATATCGTTCCTTTCGAATTCGCCGTGTACCAATATATCGAGTCCCACTCTCTCCTGGACCTCTATGCAGTGATCGATGAACTCTCTGATTTTGCTTTTGTATTCCTCTTCGCTTATGATTCCCTCTTTGAACTCCCTGCGGCATTTTCTTACTTCCGGAGTCTGAGGGAAAGATCCTATCGTAGTGGTAGGCAAAGTTGGATAAGCCAGCAGCTCGTGCTGGATTTTCAGTCTCTCTGAGGCTTCCGTATCTCTTTGCATATCCGACAAAGAGAGGTTCTTTAACCTATCTTGAACGGATCTGTTATGGATTTTCAAAGAGCTCCTTCTGGTCTCGTTGGCTTTGATGTTTCGCTCCAACAGCTCCTTTTGTCTTTGGCTCAGTTCCTTATTTCTGTACATGGCGTCCAACAGATCCAATTCCTGTAGCTTTTCCAGAGCAAACGAGAGCCAACTCTTGATATCGGCGTTCATACGCTCTTCATATTTGAGGGTATAGGGCACATGAAGAAGCGAACAGCTTGTGGAAATATAGAGTCTGTGAGGGTCGAACTCCAACGATTCTAGAAACTCCCTCTTTTTTTCGAGATCGGCAACCCAGATATTTCTGCCATCAATTACTCCGGCAACTAGAATTTTTCCGCTTTTTTTTATGGACTCCACCGAATCTACGTTTTTGCTTCCGTATACGAAATCGAGCCCCAAACCTCTAATATCGGTATCGAGCAGTATCTCGGTCGCCTCTTTGGAGTGTTCGAAATAGGTAGTTACGAAAATATCGATATTGTCGCTGACCTTCGAGAGCCTTTCGTAACTCATTTTGAGAGCCTTTAGGATCTTGTCACTGGGATCTTGTACCAGCGCGGGCTCCTCAAACTGGACAACAACTCTCGAATCAAGTCTAGAAATGATCTGCAACGCCTCTCTGTAAGCTTCGAGCGCACCCTCTATCTCGTCGAGAGGATCGTTGCCCGATCTGCCTCTTGAAAAGGCCAAAAAGGTAACCGGCCCTATTATGTTTATTTTCGGCGACGCTATGCCGTGTGCTTTAGCTTCTGCGTACTCCTTGATAATTTTGTCAAGGTTGCATCCGAACTCCTGTCCTCTTTCGATCTGGGGAACGAAATAGTGATAGTTCGTATTGAGCCATTTTGTCATGGGAAGCGCTTTATGATCGGCGTCTCCTCTGGCCATGGCGAAATATCTGTCGATACCTTCTAGATCCGAATACTCTTTGGGTTCGCAGCCCAGCATCACTATTGTATCTATCATATTGTCGTAATAGCTAAAATCGTTTACGCTTATCAGATCGATTCCGGCCTCTTTTTGATATTTAAAAGCTTTCGAACGAATATCTTTTGCCACCTCTTCCAGTTCGGAAAAAGTGATCTCTTTGTTCCAATATTTTTCCAAAGCGAATTTAAGCTCCCTCTTTTCTCCGATTCTGGGAAAACCTACCACATATTTCATAATAAAAACTCCTTTATTTTCTTTTGGTTTTATCTCTAAACTGTTAAAAAGATATCAATCAAAGAAGAGTTCAGGGGGAGCGATTCCGGTTTTTGTATATCTGCATCTGCATAAAGGGGGTTTGTTTATTTTAGATAGTTTTAAAACGTTATGAGCCTTGCATGCGAAAAAAATATTGCAAAAACACGGTTTTTTAGAAAGTAAAAGCGCCTCTGATGCATCAGGAGGATCGGCCTCGCACTCTTTACCCCCCAAAAGGCCTCTAAAGGCCATGATCCGCGCAAACTCTCTGTAGACGGACCCGATCTTTAATATTAATACATATGAAACGGTAGCCGTTATAGCCTGAAGCGAAAAGTATCTCTTTTTGAAACCTTTGGCTACCATTTTTTACTTTCCAAAAACCTCTCCAAAATCAAAGCCGCCGCAATAGAATCGATTCTGCCGTCTCTTTTATGTTTCACCACTCCCTTGGTGGATTCTCTGGCCTCGTGCGAAGTGTAGGACTCGTCCACGTAATGGATCTCTCCATCAAAATCGAGAAGAGATACGAAATGTTCCGACCTCTTTCTCATCTCGTTTTCGCTCGATCCGCCCAAAGGAACTCCCACGACCAAAATATCGATTTTCCACTCTTTTAAAAATCTGCTGACCTCGTTAGCGGCCTGATTGCGGTTTTTCCTGATGAGAGCGTTTTGCGGCAACGCGATTTTTCCGTCCGGCGATATGGCCAGACCTATCCGTTTCAGGCCGATATCCAAAGAGGCGACTCTTTTCAATACTTCTCCGACTTTTTTCGAAATTGTAGCATATTTTAAGATTTTTTTTGTTACATAATACGGACTAAAACAGAAAGAGAAAATATGAAAAAAGAGCTAATTATATTTGACCTTGACGGAACTTTGGCAGATAGCGCCCCTACCCTGGCAAATGCGCTCAATAAAGCTTTAAAGAGCGTGAATATGGAACCTTTCGATCAGGAGTCGATCAGAAACTGGATAGGCAGGGGAGCCTCCGTTTTAGTAAAAAGAGCCATAGCCGGAAAAAAAGAGTATCAAGAGGAAGATATCGACGAAAATCTATTTAAAAAGCTTTTGGAGAGATTTCTATGCGAGTACGAACGCATTCTGACCGAAGGAACGACCCTGTTTGAGGGCGTCGAGGAGGGGTTGCAGAGATTAAAAGAGATGGGTCTCTCTATGGCCGTGGCTACGAATAAACCGGTAAACTTCGTGGCTCCCGTGTTAAACTCACTGAAGATTGATCACTACTTTTTCCATGTTGTCGGCGCTGAAGAGAGTCTTAGGAAAAAGCCGCAGCCCGATATGCTACTAAAAATCATAAAATTGTCGGGCATATCTCCCGAAAAATCGCTGATGGTGGGCGACACTCTCAGCGATATGGAAGCGGCCGCGAGAGCCAAGGTGGATTTCGTAGCCGTTTCCTACGGATACGAAAAACCGCAAACCGAAGCAAAAATAGATTCTATAGTAGAAATAGCGGAGATCCTCAAATGAAAAAAATAGCTATCATAGGCGGAGGGGTGGCCGGAACGACAGCGGCGTTGACGCTAGCCGCTCACGAATGCCAAATCACTCTTTTTGAAAAAAAAAGCTCTTTGGTGGGGGGACCCCCTTTTTGCCATCTGCACGCCGGAGGAAATCTATATCCGGATATCTCGATAGATCAGTGTATCAGACTTCTTGAGGAGTCTTTTTGGTTTTACAGATATTTTCCCTTTGCTGTGGAACAAAGACCCACGCTGATAGTGGTACCGAAAAAATGCGAACTTGATCCGCGCTATTTGGTACAAAGAGTACAGGTGCTCCAAAAGCGATACAAAAAGCTATGCGAGGAATACGGTTTCGCCCCTTTTGGCGATCCGAAAGAGTACTATACGCTATTTTTCGAAGAAGATCTAAAAAAAGCTTGCAAAATCGGGCAAAAAGATTTTCCTAAAACTCCACATGAATGGCTCGCCCCCGTATCCGCCGAACTGAAAAAAGAAAATATCAAATTCCCCTTGATACTGGTACAGGAGTACGGACTGAACATCTTTAGATTCTCGGCGGGAGTCGATACTGTTTTGAACTCTTTCAAAAACGTAACGGTTAAAAACGGTTGCGAGGTGCTCAGTCTAAAAAAAAGCGGCGACGGTTTCGAAATAGAATATAAAAACGAAAAAAGCCTTGACAAAGATAGATACGATATCGTAATCAACGCGGCGGGATTTGAGAGCGAAAAGATCGACAGAGCCCTCCATTTGAAAAAGGAGCGCTACCTGGAATTCAAAGCGGCTTATATAACCAGATGGGACAACGATGCCGTATGGCCGGAAATAATATTTCACGGCAAAAGAGGAACCAAAAACGGTATGGCTCAGTTTACTCCATACGCTTTCGGATTTGTCCAGATGCACGGAATGAGCAAGGAGATCACTCTTTTTGAGGGAGGGCTAGCAAAAAGCGATTCCCAAAACCGATCACCGTTAAATCGCTCCTTTTACGAAAAAATAGATTTGGGCTGGGATGAGAGAGAACTGGCTCAAAGAACCGCTAAAGCCATCGAACATTTCAAAGATTTTCTCGAATCTTTTCCCAAAAAGGCAAAAGGCTATTTCAAGCCTCTTTACGGAATTCAGCAAATACCAGGCAAAAATCCGGATTTAAGAGCGGCCGAAGTGGACATAGTGTCGAAAAACTATTTCAGATGCGAAATCGTAAAGGTCTCCTCGGCTATCAATATGGCAAAAGAGATACAAAAAGAGATATTCAAAGAAGTGAAGGAAAATTTTGATTATCTAAAGATTCTCGAGGAAGAAAGTTTAAAACAAAAAGCCGCCGAGATTGCCCGCCAAAGAGGATATCCCTCCGAACTATCCACGCTTTTGAATCCGCCGAAACTATTTCCCCAAACAGAACTCCCCGAACATTTTATCGAGTAGCTCGCCGCTCTCCATCGGTCTGGTTATCATAGCCAGATTTTTTAGAGCTTCGTTTATATGCAACGCGAATATCTCCAGCTCGTTCTCCTCTAGAGGAGCTTTTGAGGCCAGAAGCTCCTCTAGAGCTTTTTCGGCCGCTTCGGTCTGTCTTTTGTTGATCAAGATGGTCTCTTCGAATCTGCCGAAACTATCTAGAATCTCTTTTAATTTATCGATTAGGGGAGAAATATCCTGTTTTACGCTCAGCTTTAGGGTTATATATCCTTCGAATAGGCTCTCTTTGCTCTTTTGGGGAAGATCGGCTTTGTTCAATAAAACGACAACCTCTTTGTCCCGTGCCTCTTTTTTTAGAATCTCCAAAATCTTCATATCCTCTTTGTCAAATTCGCGTGAAAGATCGAACATCGCCAAAACGATATCGCTCTGCCTGACCGCCTCCAGGGATCTTTTGACCCCTACTTTCTCTATCTCGTCGAGAGTATCGCGTATACCGGCCGTATCGACGATTCTAACCAGATGCGTACCTATTTTTATACTCTCTTCTATCGTATCCCTGGTGGTTCCGGCTATATCGCTGACTATCGCCCTTTCATAAGAAAGCAGCGCATTTAACAAAGAGCTCTTCCCTGTATTCGGTTTTCCTATTATGGCTATTTTAAATCCATCGAGGAGAGCCTGGCGTCTTTTACTGGACTCGATCATCCTTTTTAGATTTTGGAGTATCTCCTCCAGTTGAAAAAGCATCGATTCGAGCATATCCTGTGGAAGATCCTCTTCGGCGTAATCTATATTCACCTCCGCGTACGCCAAAATTCTGATTAGATCTTCTCTGATCTTTTCGACGGCCTTTTTCAGATCGCCTTTTAAGTGTCGCGCCAAAATCTTTGCGGCATCTTCGCTGCGCGCCTCTATCAGCTTGGCTATCGCCTCGGCCTCATCAAGATCAATTTTGCCGTTTAAAAAAGCTCTTTTACTGAACTCGCCGGGCATCGCTACCCGCGCACCGGCTTCGCATACTGCGTCAAGTACCATTTTCGCCACGGTCACTCCGCCGTGACACTGAAACTCTACGATATCTTCGCCGGTAAAGGAGAAAGGTGCTTTGAAATAGATAACTATTCCTCTGTCTATAAGCTCTTTGTTGAAATCGTATATATCGCTTAAAATCGCTCGCCGCGGTTCGAAATTCTCTTTTGCACAGAGGGTTTTGGCTATATTTAACGCATCTGAACCGCTGACCCTGACTATGGCAATGGAGCCTATACCGTGAGCCGTCGCTATGGCAGCGATGGTGTCACTGGTTTTCATTTCTTCTGAAGTTGTTGACTATTATAAATTTTTCGCCCTGTCTGTTTGTTCTGATGGCCACATACTTATCCGGAAAGGCGGCTCTTAGCTCTCTGAGCGCTATTTGGACCAAAACCCCGTCAAGAGGCTTGGTTTTGCCGCTGCCTTCGTTTTTTATTCGCTCAATTACCGGCTTTAAATAGTTTCTTATCATCTCTTCTTGAGTTTTTAGAAACTCGGCTATTTCCAATCTGATCTGTAGAGAGTATCTGGAATTTATCCAGTTAAAAAGCATATACGAAAGAGCCTTGTATCTGTAGCCCTCTTTTCCTATCAACAGGGCGGAATCTTCTCCCGAAAACTCTATCAAAAGCGTATTTTCGTCATAAGGGGAGACCTTTACTCTCTCCAGCCTGAAGCAGGAGTGGGAAAAGAGCTCGTTTAATTCTCTCTCCACCTCCGTTGCGATCTCCTCTATAGATTCGCTATCTTTATAAAAATTGCTAAATTCCTCATCAATTTTAGGCAGAACTCTTTTTGGTCTCTCCTCGGCCTTTTTTTGCGGTTGCTCTTTCTTTTTTGGCTCTTTTGACTCTTTTGGCTCCTGCGACATAGGCGCGACTTTTTGTGAAGGAAGAGGAGTCTCATCTTTTAGATCTTTTTTCTCCGTTTCCTGAGTCTCCTTTGATATGCTGTTTTCGCTGGTGGATTCGGCGGCTTTACCCTCTGTTTTAATAGGTGCCTCTTTCGCTTCTTTCTCTTTTTTGCAGCTTGCGAGTATGATCGCGTTCTTTTTGCCGATTCCCAAAAAGCCTTTGGATGGGTTTTGAACTATCTCCACTTCGAGTTCGGTTATCGAACACCCCAGCTCTTTCGAAGCCAGTCTGTAAGCCTCTTCGAGAGTGGGAGCCTCTATTTTCTTGCTCATTTTTCATCCTTTTGAGCAGTTTTTCTGCTCTCGAAAGCTTTGTTGACTATTAACTGTTGAATGATCGAGAGCACGTTGTTAACGAACCAGTACAGCGTAAGACCGGCCGGGAAAGTGACGAAAAAGAAAGTAAATACGATAGGCAGATATTGAAAAATTTTCTGCTGTATCGGGTCGGTTATGGTTGTAGGGGTGATTTTTTGATGGATATACATGGTTACCCCCATCAATATAGGCAATATAAAATAGGGATCCATAACGCTTAGATCTTTGATCCATAGTATCCAAGGGGCTCCTTTGAGCTCTATGGCGTTCAATAAAACTCTATATATAGCGAAAAATACGGGTATTTGTAGCAACAGAGGCAGACAACCGCCCATAGGATTTGCGCCATGTTTTTTATACAACTGCATCATGTGGGCGTTCATCTTTTGCGGATCGCCTTTGTATTTTTGCTGAATTTCTTTGATTTTCGGAGCCAGATCTTTAAGCTTCTGCATAGAAACCATACCCTTCCATGTCAAAGGAAAGAGCAAGATTCTGATAAATATGGTCAAAACCACTATCGCCCAACCCCAATTGCCAATATATTCGTAGATAGCCAGCAAAATTTTAAACATAGGCTTGGCTATAAAGGTAAAGAACCCGTACTCTATAACATCCGTAAGTTCTGGATTTATACTCTTTAAAACTCTATAGTCTTTGGGACCTAGGTATCCTTTTACCTCGAAACTCTTTTCCCCCTCCACAAATATGATCGGGTTTTCCTCTTTATCCTTTGATATTACTACGTTGAGTCCCTTTTGAAGATCGTAAAAAAAGGTAGTGTAGTATCTATCAACCGCGGCGGCGATTTTCGCTTTTCTAAAGCTTTCGATACCTTTTGCGTCACCGTCGTCTATCATAGTTATGGTATTGTCGGCCTCTTTGATCAATACCCCGTGAAAGGTATATCCGTCGACCCTTACATCCGGTCTGTAGCCGGGAGAGATGTAGTATCTTTTATCCTCGCTCAGATCCACTTTTAGTTCGTAATGCCCGTCCGGATAGATTTTGATAATCTTTTCCACCTCTACCTTCGAGAGCGATTGCTTCAATCTAAGCGTAACGGGCTCTTTGTCGATTTTTATATCTCTTGTATCGCATACGTACGGAGTTTTGAAAGCCTCTTCGTTTAACTTTTCGTCGGAAAATCTAATCTCCAGCGCCTTTGGCAGCTTGTCATCGGCAAAAAGCTCTATATGCTCTCCGCTTTCGGTAACGAATCTGCTGTCTTTTAGCATTACCTGGGAAATTCTTCCGTAATCGTCTATACTGATCGTAAAATGCTCAGATTCTATTTTCACCAACTCTTTTCCGGAGGATCTCTGCGTAGAAACCGGAGCGCTCTCGTAAGAGCCTTCTATCCTTTTCGAGGTCTCTGGCTTCTCGCCGCTTTGTACGGCCGGAGCGGATAGATTTTGTTCTATCGCGGTTTGAGTCTGATTCTTTTGAGGTTTCGGCATGAAAAAATAGTCATAAATCAAAAACACTCCCAAAGACAACACTATAGCCAGTATAACTCTTTGATTGGCATCCATCTTTTCAAACATCTCGACCCTTTTTTCCGCTGAAATTAAAATCTTTTATCACATAGTAGAGGTTTTTACCTTTTGGAACCAGCCAATATTTGACGGCAATTTTTCCGTAACTTTTTCTTTTTAGCTCTTTTTTGACAACCGGATACTCTATACCGCCTTCGAAAAGCTGGTTGCATCTTAGTATTCTAAAGGCCGTCGATACCGCCGCCTTGTACCAAGGTTCGTTTTCAACCCTCCACCTGGCGTATTCTGAACAGGTTGGATAGTATCTGCAGCTGCCTGGCGAAATTATCGAGAAAAACCTCTGATAAATCTCCAGCAGCCACAAAAGAGTCCTCTTCATGATCTGGCGCCGATCTTTGGCAAAACTCTTTCCAAGGCCCGTCGTATTTCATCAAAATCGGCCTCCAAAACGCCTCTTTTGGCGACAAAAACGTAGAGTCCGCCGCCAAAACCGGAACAGTATTCCCCAAAAAGCCCTCTCAGTCTTCGTTTGGCTCTGTTTCTTTTGACGGCGTTTCCTATCTTTTTGCTGGCTACGAAGCCCACCTTTTTCTCTTTGGATGGCAGATAAAAGAGAACGAAAAAGGGCGTATGAAACCCTCTACCTCTTTTATAAGCCGCCGTAAACTCCCTACTCTCCCTTATCGGCGAAAAATCTTTTATACCGCCAATCTTTTTCTCCCTTTGGCTCTTCTGGCGTTGATGATTTTTCTGCCGTTTTTGCTTCTCATTCTGACTCTAAAGCCGTGTGTTCTTTTTCTTCTGGTGTTATGAGGTTGATATGTTCTTTTCATTTTCGTTCCCCTTATAAATTTTTATCGAAATATTCGATTTTTGAAGGCTAAGTTTACTAAAGAGTAGCTTAAATCTCATTTAGCCTAAATATCTTCCAGTAAAACTCCGATAATATCGGTCATCGTAATTATTCCGTGCAGTTCGTTGTCGTCTACTACAAGCACCCTTTTTATGGAGTGATTCACCATCATTTTGGCCACATATTTCATCTGTACCTTTCTAGTTACGCTAATTGCCGGAATAACCGCTATATCATATACGTTCAACAGATCGATGTCGCCCTCTTGCGCCACTATGGACTGCAGAACGTTTTTGAAGGTAACGAGACCATAAGCTCCCTCTTTGCAGTTTTTATCGACTATCACCGATTTTATGCGATGTTTTTTCATCAGCTCCAAAACCTCCCTTACTGGAGCGAGCTGATCGACTATCACCAGCTTCTCTTTCGGGGTCATAATGTCTTCAACCAGCATCCGCTACTCCTTATAGAATGGTCTTGATTTCGTTTTCGAACTTGTGAAGCTCCTCTTTGTTTAATCCCGCCACGTGATCCAGAGAAAAGGTAAATATCATGGATCCGTTTTCGTCGTTTTCGATATCCAGCGCGTCTCTTAAAGCCTTCATAACCCTCATCGAAAGCTTTCTAGGCAAAATGAACAGCAAAACGGTAACGCTCTCTTCCAGGGTGACACCGAAAAAGATCTTTTTCTCTTTGAGGCCTATGTTTCTGCCGTGCAAAATGGTAACTGCGCCGGCACCGGCCCCTTTTGCGATTTCGATGGCCTCCTCCTCGCTATCTTGCGGAATTATAGCCGTAAGAGCCACAAACTTCATTTTCCGTCCTTTCGTCTGATTTCTGCGTAGATCCCGTAGAGCATAACGGTTATCATGGGAAACAAAGAGGCAAAAGCGATCAGTCCAAAACCGTCTATTAGAGGATCCCGGCCTTCAATATTCTGCGCCAGCCCCAATCCCAAAGCGGCAACGAGCGGAACGGTGACGGTCGAGGTTGTCACGCCGCCGCTGTCGTAAGCTATGGGAACGATATATTTGGGGGCAAAATATGTTATAAAAATCACCGCCACATAGCCGACGATTATATAATAGTGCAACTCCCCGCCGGTTACGATCCTGTACGCTCCCAGAGCAATTCCTATCGCCACTCCCATAGCCACGAAGAATCTCAAAAGCAAAGAGTTTATTCTGCCCGAACTTACCTCCTGGGCTTTTATCGCAACCGCCAAAAGCGCTGGTTCGGCCATCGTGGTGGAAAAACCTATCAAAAAGGCAAAGAGATAGATCAGCCATAAACTGCCGGTTGAAGTAAGCTGAAAAGCCAGAGTCTCTCCGATTGGAAAGAGTCCGGTCTCAAGTCCTACGATAAAAGCGTACAGACCCAAAATAACGAGAAAGACCCCCAAAAGCACTCTTTTTATGTGGGGGAGAGGTTTTTTGATGACCCCGTACTGGAAAAAGGCTATAACGGCCAAAATAGGCAAAACGTCCTTGATTACCGCCACCAGATCGAGAAATATCTTTTTTAATTCGAACCTGCTCTCGCTTATAATCTCCTCTTTCGCTGCAACGGCCAGATCTTTGGCTATCTCCACCGTTTCTCCTTGAAAAAACTGGGCCGCAATTCCGTAGATCTGAACAAAAATCATCGGAGTAAGCGAGGCAAAAGCAATCAACCCAAAACCGTCAATAACGGGATTTCTACCCTTTATACTCGAAGCCAGTCCGATACCCAAAGCCGCCACCAGAGGAACGGTAACGGTCGAGGTGGTTACACCTCCGCTGTCGTAGGCGAGCCCTACTATCTCTTTGGGTGCGAAAAAAGTAATGGCTACTACGATCACGTATCCCAAGATTATATAATAGTGTATCGGATGTCCCAAAACTATCCTCAGCACCCCCAAGGCAATGGCGAAACCGACTGAAAAAGCGACCGTCAATCTAAGAAAAAACGCGTCTATTCTACCGTGACTGATAGTTTCGGCCTTGTTCGCGACCGCTATAAGAGCAGGTTCGGCCACCGTAGTGGAAAACCCTATCAAAAAAGCGAAAAAGAGGAGCCAAAAAAGACTACCTTTTTTGGCAAACTCAACGGCCAGATTCTCTCCGGCCGGAAAAATACCCAGCTCCAGTCCCCTAATAAACAGAGCCAGTCCCAAAGCCACAACGATCAAACCCAGAGAAATTATCGCAAAATCCTCTGGCACTTCGCCTATGACGAATATCTGAAAAAAAGCTATCACTCCCACTATAGGAGCCAGATCCCTAAAGGAGTCTTTTAAATCTTTTATAAAAACGGAAACTGCGCCCATTACCTGCCCAAAACAAATCTTTTTCTCGATTATAACTTTAAAAGGCGAGTTTTGGAGGAGAATTTAAAAAAAAGCGAAGAAAAAAAAAGAAGAGTTGAAAAATAGTTACGGAAAGAGGTTATACCCTCTCTCCGTTGACGATAACCACCACCTCGTCACCCTCGGCTTCGAAAAGGACTGAATCGCCCTCTTTGACCTTCTCTTCGAGGATCAACTCCGCCAGTCTGTCCTCTACCAGTTCGTATAGCGCTCTTTTTAGAGGTCTGGCGCCGTATACCGGATCAAAGCCGGCTTTGGCTATAAGTTTTTTGGCGCTTTCGCTCAGCTCTATCTGGATATCTCTCTCTTTTAGCTTGTTCTTGATTCCTTCGAACATGATATCAACTATTTTAACTATTTCGGACTCTCCCAGCGGATTGAATATCACTATATCGTCCAGCCTGTTCAAAAATTCGGGTTTGAAATATCTTTTTAGTTCGTCTTTTACCGCTTTTTCTCTGTCGGCGGGATCTCTAAACTCCATAATCTTGTCGCTGGCGATATTGCTGGTCATGATGATAATGGTATTCCTAAAATCTACTGTAACGCCTTTGTTGTCGGTAAGCCTACCGTCATCCAGAACCTGCAGCAAAATATTGAACACGTCCGGATGAGCTTTTTCTATCTCGTCGAACAAAACGACGCTATAGGGCTTTCTTCTGACCGCTTCGGTAAGCTGGCCTCCCTCTTCGTAACCAACATATCCCGGAGGCGCTCCAACCAGTCTCGAAACGGCATGTTTTTCCATATATTCGCTCATATCGATCCTGATCAGAGCCTTTTCGGTATCGAAGAGAAACTTGGCCAAAGTTTTAGCCGTTTGTGTCTTACCTACGCCGGTAGGGCCAAGGAACATGAAGCTTCCTATTGGCCTGTTGGGTTCGCTTAATCCGGCCTTATTTCTCTTGATCGCTCTTGAAACCGCCTTTATCGCCTCATCTTGACCGACAACATATTTTCTCAGCTCATCTTCCACATGCAAAATCTTCTCTTTTTCGCTCTGCAACATCTTAGTTACCGGTATTCCGGTCCATTTGCTCACAATGGCAGCAATCATCTCTTCATCAACGGCGTTTCTAAGCAGCGTTCCGGCCTCTTGCATCCTTTGCCACTGATCGTTGAGCTCTTTCAATTTGTTTTCGAGCTGGGGAATCTGTCCATACTCGATCTCGGCCGCCTTGTTGTAATCGCCTTCTCTCTTAGCGCGTTCCGCTTCGACCCGTTTTTTCTCAATCTCCTCTTTTATTTTGGCGATCTCTTTAAATACCCTCTTTTCGTTTTCGAACTGAGTTTCGAGCTCTCTCTTTTTCTCCTCTAGATCGGCCAGCTCTTTTTCTATCTCCTTTAGCCGCTCCTCGTTCTTTTTGCTCTTTTCCATCATCAGAGCCTCTTTCTCCACAAGCAGCTGCTGAATCTCCCTCTTTATCTTGGAAAGCTCGAAAGGCTCGGACTCTATCTGCATCTTCAGTTCCGCGGCGGCCTCATCTATCAAGTCGATCGCCTTATCCGGCAGATATCTGTCGGTAATATATCTCGCACTCAACTTGGCGGCGGCGACCAAAGCACTGTCTAGAATCTGAACGTTGTGATGCGCTTCGAGTCTTTCCTTCAATCCTCTGAGAATCTGAAGAGCTTCGTTTATGGAAGGCTCTTCCACTTTTACGGGCTGGAATCTTCTTTGCAAAGCCGCGTCTTTTTCGAAATATTTTCTATATTCTTTCAAAGTAGTGGCGCCTATTGTATGCAGCTCGCCCCTCGCAAGAGCCGGCTTGAGAATATTGGCCGCGTCCATACTGCCTTCGCTGGCTCCGGCGCCCACTATGGTATGAATCTCGTCAATAAAAAGGATAATGTCGCCGCTCTGTTTAACCTCGTCCACTACCGCCTTTAATCTATCTTCGAACTCTCCCCTATATTTGGCGCCGGCTATCAAGGCGGTCATATCCAGAGCCACCACTCTCTTGTTCTGCAAAGAGATAGGAACCTCTTTATTGACTATCCTCTGGGCCAGTCCCTCTACGATTGCGGTTTTACCGACTCCCGGCTCTCCCAAAAGAATCGGATTGTTTTTAGTTTTTCTAATAAGAATCTGCATGACCCTGTGAATCTCTTCGTCCCGTCCGATAACTGGATCGAGCTCTCCATCCGCAGCTTTTTTGGTCAGATCTATACCGTATTTCTCCAACGCCTCCAAAGTCTCGTCTGCGGTCTGTTTATCTATCTTTTTTCCACCCCTGATCGCCTCAAGGCTCTTTTTCAGCTCGAACAGATCAACATATTTGCCCAATACCTCTTTGAATACCGGATCGTCTATATTGGCTTCGATCCATGTATCCACGGCAAGATAGCTATCGCCGTTTTTTACCATCAAGCCTTCGGCTTTTTGCAGACTCTCGGCGAGATTTCTGGAAATTTTTATACTCTCTTTGGTAACGCCCGAAGATTTCGGCAGTTTGTCCGCCGCGCTTTTTGCTTCCAGCTCGATCGGAGCCTTGTCTATACCCATCTTGTTCAGCGCCTGGTTCAAAATCGATGCGGAGTCGGTCAACAGCGCCCATAACATATGAGCTACGTCAACTTCTGGATTTTTATTATGTAGAGCCAGACTCACGGCCGAATCGATGGTTTCGGTCATTTTGTGAGTTAATTTTTCCAAAATGTTCATTTGGACTCCTTTGTTTCTTAGTTTTGCGTTATTATACAACTTTAGTCGACTTATGTCAAGTTTATTTAGCTTTATTCTTATAATAAACTTAAAAGAGGATCTTTTTTATCTCTAAATGTGAAGTTTTGAAGCCCTTTTTTATATAAAACTTATAGAGTTTAGCCTATTTTTAACAATTTTTAAATATAATCGTTTTGCCTTTTATTAATCTGGATTTAGAGGTTGCTATAGATGATAAAAATGAGATATCTTACCGCGGGATTCGTAACGAGCGCCATATTGGCATATACGCTCTTTCAGAGCGATCTTTACGCTAAAAGCAACGAAGATTTAAACATCACTTCAAGACTTCAGGCTATCGCCAAATTTACGAAAGTGGTCGGGACCGTCGAAAAATATTACGTGGATCCTCTCAATATCGAGGAGATTATAGACAAAGCCATAGCCGGGCTTTTAAGCAATCTGGACGCCCATTCCTCGTTTTTGGACAAAACCCACTTTAAAGAGTTAAAAATTCAGACCGAAGGAGAGTTCGGAGGTCTCGGAATAACGGTTGGAATACGCGACGGAGCGCTGACGGTCATAGCCCCGATCGAAGGGACGCCGGCCGACAAAGCCGGTCTAAAAGCGGGCGATATCATTCTAAAAATCGACAACAAATCGACTATCGATATGACTCTGGACGAGGCGGTCAGCCTCATGCGCGGCAAACCCGGAACCAAGATAACTCTGACTATAGTAAGAAAGGGCGAACCGAAACCTCTAAAAGTGGAAATAGTTCGAGACATAATCAAGATCGATTCGGTCTATTCCAAGCATATAATCAACGAAGACATTCTCTATCTTAGAGTTGTTTCTTTCGATAAAAAAGTGGTAAGCGAAATCAAAAAATATATAAAAGAGAACGAAAAAAACACTAAAGGAATCATATTAGATCTCAGGAACAATCCGGGCGGTCTACTGGATCAGGCCGTAGGACTGGTAGACCTATTCGTGGACAAAGGCGTTATAGTCTCCCAAAAAGGGAGAATAGAATCTGAAAACAGAGTTTACAAAGCCAAACGGGCCGGCACCTATAAAAATATCCCCCTCGTGGTTCTCGTTAACGGAGGAAGTGCCAGCGCCAGCGAAATTGTCAGCGGATCTTTGCAAGATCACAAAAGAGCCATAGTGGTAGGTGAGAAGACTTTCGGCAAAGGAAGCGTCCAGGTAATTTTGCCGATAGACAAAGAGGAAGCGATCAAACTTACGATCGCCAGATACTATCTCCCCAGCGGCAGAACTATACAGGCGTTGGGAGTAACTCCTGATATTACGGTACATCCCGGAGAGCTTAAAATTCACGAGGACGAGTTCGCTTTAAAAGAGGCCGAACTCAAACAGCATCTCAAAAATGAATTGGAAAAACTGGAAAACAAAGAGGAAAAAAGCCAAAACAAAGAGGAAAAAGCCAAAGATGAAAATAAAAACGGACTCATAACGGAAAAAGAGCTAAACAAAGACGCCCAACTCAAAGAGGCGGCAGATATTTTAAAAGCTTTAATTATCATAAAATCTGACAAAGGATGAAAATGAAAAAAGATCTGCTCTACGAGGGAAAAGGCAAAAAGATCTTCGCCACTGATCGGGAAGATTTTCTAATAGCACAGTTCAAAGACGATCTGACGGCGTTCGACGCTGCGAAAAAAGGGTTTGAAAAAGGCAAAGGCGCCCTTAATTGCCAGATTAGCGCCCAACTGTTCGAACTTTTGGAAAAAAACGGTGTACCCACCCACTACGTAAAGAAGCTTAGCGAAAACGAGATGCTTATAAAAAGAGCGGAAATGATCCCAATAGAGGTGGTGGTCCGAAACATCGCCACGGGCTCCTTGACTAAAAGACTCGGCATTCCCGACGGAACCGTACTGCCTTTTACGCTTGTGGAGTTTTATTATAAAAACGACGATCTGCACGATCCGATTATCAACGACGAACACGCCATGATACTCGAGTTGGCCCAAAACGAAGCCGAACTGGAGGAGTTAAAGAGACTCGGACGAGAGGTTAACGCGATATTAAAGCCCTTTTTCGACGGTCGCGACCTGATTTTGGTTGATTTCAAACTGGAATTTGGGAAAGACCGCACCGGCAAAATCATCCTGGCCGACGAAATCAGCCCCGATAGCTGCAGATTCTGGGATAAAAACACCGGCGAAAAACTGGACAAGGATAGATTCAGGCAGGATTTGGGAAACGTAAAGGTCGCCTACGAAGAGGTGCTAAAAAGAGTTTTACAATAAAGGGAGGCTCATGAGAGCAATAGTGGATATTTATCTAAAACCGGGAGTACTGGATCCTCAGGGAAAAGCTGTTCATCACGCACTCGAATCGCTGGGTTTTGACGAAGTCAAAGAGGTAAGGGTCGGTAAACAGATCCAGTTGACGATCGACGAAAACGACGAAGCAAAAGCGAAAGAGAGAGTCAAGCAGATGTGCGAAACTCTACTGGCCAATACGGTCATAGAAGATTACAAGATCGAGATTGTGCAATGAATGTGGCGATCCTCAGATTTCCCGGAACCAACTGCGAATTCGATACCGAATACGCCTTTAAAAAGATAGGTGCCAAAACCTCCATAATCTGGCACAAAAGCGAAGAGCTGCCAAAAAACTGCGATCTGGTAGTCGTTCCAGGAGGATTTAGTTACGGCGACTATCTAAGAAGCGGCGCTATCGCGAGATTCAGTCCCGTAATGAGGGCGGTCAGGGACTTCGCAAAAAAAGGCGGCATGGTACTAGGGATCTGTAACGGATTTCAGATACTTCTTGAATCCCATCTTCTGCCAGGCGCAATGAAAAGAAACGAAAATCTCCATTTCGTATCGAAATTTCAGTACATAAAAGTGATCTCTTCAAACAATCCTTTTTTAAAAAATCTAAACGAGGGAGATATTTTAAATATTCCCATAGCGCATGCCGAAGGGAACTACTATATAGATTCCGAACGGCTCGAGAGGATGTACGACAACGATCAAATAATATTGAAATATTGCAACAAAGATGGCAACTACGACAATCCCAACGGATCAGTTGACGCAATTGCCGGTATATGCAACGAAAACAGAAACGTTTTCGGTCTGATGCCCCATCCGGAAAGAGCCTGCGAAAAGATCCTCGGAAGCGAAGACGGAATAAAAATGATTAAAGGATTCGCATATTAAAGGAGTACTAAAAACACTCGCCGCAGCGGTACTTGCATGCCTCTGCGCCTATGCCCAAAGCGAGGGAGAGGTATATATATCCTACAAAGAGTTTCCGAAAAAAATCTACAAAAACGAAATTTTCTCTATAAAACTGAAACTGGTTATCACCGAAGAGTTCGACGAGATAGAGTTTCTAAAAAGCGGCCACAAAAACGTAAAAGTTTTGGATATAGACGAACCTTACGTCAAAGACGGGCCGTATATTTACAAAAAAATTTATTTAAAAGCCCTTGGTCGATCTCTCAAAACACCCGATATTACCGTCATAGCCTACAAAGATTACAAAGAGGTGGCAAACGGCTTTATAGGCGGTAAAAACGTAAATACCATCAAACTGAATCCTCCCAAGGACTTTTGCGGCGTATTGGCAAGATCGTTGAACGTAGAGGAGTTTCAGGCGGCCCAGTACGATTTAGAAAACAATCTGATCGTAATTAAAATTTCGGGTTACGGCGCCAATTTGGAAGATTTCAACATTCCTTTCGCAAAAAAACAGGGTATAGAGGATTTCGACTCTTCCAATCTGGCCTATAAAATGACCTATTACGCCATAATACCGGCATACCACAAAAATTTCAGATTCTCATATTTCGATCTCAAACGTAACCGTTTCGCACATTATGCTCATCCGATTAAAGTAAGAGACGAGACGGTAAGCACGCAGTCCGATATAAAACCTACAGAAGGAGGGCACAAGGTTTTAAAAATCGCGATCGCTCTCTCCGCCGGCGCACTGTTTTTGATTATTTTCTTTTTTAAAAGATCCTGGTCTATCTTCTTTCTATCCATGGCGAGCCTGTTGTACGGTCTTTATCTTTTGATACCCGTAAAAGAGGTTTGTATTCAAAAAAACGCAAAAGTGAGGCTTTTGCCCACTCAAAACAGCACGATTTTTTTCATAACCACACAGAGTTTTAAAACAAAGCTTTTAAATTCCCGTAACGGTTACGTAAAAATCGAGCTTCCAAACGGAAAAATAGGATGGGTCAAAAATGAACATATCTGCAAAAATTAGAGGTTTCTATGCTGCCGTCGTTATCATCGTAATGGTAACGTTAAATATTTTCGCCTTTTTACTCTTTCCAAAAAGCAGCTACAAATCGATCAAAAGATTTTTTACGCGAACGATCCTGAAGCTAATTGGCGTGAAAGTGCTGATTGAAAACAAGCCCGATCCAGAGGCGAAAATGTTGATTATGAACCACTCTAGTTTCATCGACATTCCGATAATCGAAGCCGTCTACCCCAATGACATGGTATGGATTGCGAAAAAGGAGCTGTTCGATACTCCGTTTTTCGGACTTTTACTGAAACTTCCCGAAAACATCAGACTCGACAGGGAGGACAGAAAATCTATAGTTCATCTTTTGAAAGAGTCGAAAAAAAAGTCTCAAACAAAAACGATAGCCATATTTCCCGAAGGAACCAGAGCGAGAGGGGATAAGCTGCTTCCGTTTAAGCCGGGAGCCAAAATTATAGCCGAAAAACTATCCATAAAGGTCCAACCGGTCCTGATAGTGTGTGCCAGAGCACGATTCGACAGCAAAAAGCTGGAGCTAAATCCCGGAACCGTAAAAGTTATCTATATGGACTCTTTCCATCCCGATTCACAAAAGGAGTGGCTAAAAGAGCTCAGAGACTCTATGCAAAAGCTTTTAGAGGAAGAAAAAAGAAAGCTATGCCCCTGATTCGCCCAAATCGATTATTTTGTCGCTACACCACCTGGCAAGATCGATATCGTGCGTAATGAGTAAAATCCCTATCTCATCCAGAAACTCCAAAAGAGTCTTCATAACCTCAAGCTGTATTATGTTATCGAGAGCCGAGGTGGGCTCATCGGCCAAAAGCAGTGAAGGCTTCATCAGCAAAGCCCTCAATATGGAGCATCTTTGCAACTGACCGCCGGATAGCTCGTGCGGCATTTTATCCAGCAACGAAATATCCAGACTCATTTTAGAAGCTATCCGCTCCAGATTCGACAGATCTGCCACATCGCTTATCTGATTGACAATAGAATATGAAGGGTGAAAGGAAGTATAAGGGTCTTGGAATACCTGGGAAAAAGTTCCCCTTCGTATACGCCCTTTCAAAGGTTTCAAAAATCCGGCCACAAGTTCAAAAAGCGTGGTTTTCCCTACTCCGCTGGGACCGACGATAGCAACGACTTCACCCCGCTTAACCTCCAAAGAGAAATCTTTGAACAGCACTCTATTATTTTCGTAACCGAATGTGAGATTCTCTATCTTTAAAACCGTTTCGCTCATAGAGTAATTATCGCATCTTTTGGCTTAACCTAGCTTTTCTTAAAGCTATCCAAATTATCATTTTAATATATATTTTCATAGGAATATAATTTTCCTTCGACTAAAATATGCCCATGATTAAAAAAATGTTTCTCTGGGGTAAAAAGGGCGTATTGGCCCTTTTGTTAGTCAGTTTCGCATTTTTCGTCGTTCACGATTACGTTTTCGAGTATATCGACTCATGTCCTACTCAAAACGTATGCGAGAGATCGTGCGACATAAAGCAGCAAGACGGCGTATGCCAGCTACATGCCGAAATTCACCATTCTCTTTTCATACTCCAAACTGCCGATTACAGCTGTGAAAGCATAAAATCGGATACTATCTTGCACAGCGATTCCGTGCACCCGTTTTTCGTCCCCGATTCTATATTCCATCCTCCTGCGCTCTCATAACTTTTTATCATCCACTATACATTAAACCCTAAAATATAAAACTATAAAAAATATAAAGGAAAAAGTTATGAGAGCGATCGCAATATTTTTAACTCTATCTATCACGTTATCGACTCTTTTTGCACAGACGTTAAACGATCTGATAAAAGAGGCCTTAAAACACCATCCGGACCTGCAACAAATAGAGATACAAAAAAGAGCTCTAAAAGCCAGGGCTCAGAGCGCTATAACAACCGATCCCGCCGAACTGCAATTGGGAGGTGGTTACGCCCTCGACAACGACTCCAGCGGCGGAAAAGAGTTTTTTGCCGGTATCTCTAAAGAGTTTTTTACCCCCGCTGTCAAACGAGCTCTGCAAGAGAGTTCCGAGCTTCTATTTAAATCTGAGCTTCTTAGGCTAGAAAGCCGATTATTAGAGAGTATATATACGATAGAATACCTCTATTTCGATAGCTGTTTACAAAAGAAAAAGCTGCTGTTAAAAGAGAAACTCTACGAAGAGTTCAACCGTTTTGCCCGGAAAATGCGAAGAGCTCAAGAACTGGGCGAAATCTCAAAAAAGGATCTTATAACCATTGAGTCCGAGTTGGCAAAAGACGAATTGGAGCTCAAACTTCAAAAAAGCTCCTACAGAGCCTCATTGATATCTTTGCAAAGAGAGCTGTACAGACCTAAACCTATCGGTGAACTCTCCTGTAGCGAGGATTTTGAAACCTTCAAAATAGAGCTTAACGAAAAGTCCGCGGTGAAAAGATCGCTGAACATAAAATCGAAAGAGCTAAAAATCAAAGCTCTAAAAAGAGCTTTGAAAAAGTTCGACGCTCTATTTGACAGATACACTCTCTCGGCCGAATATTCGGACGAATTCGGAACTACGAGATACGGCGGCTATATTTCGCTACCTCTATATTCCCTCTCGAAAAAAAAAGAGCTGGAAAAAAAGATTTTAATGGAGCAGATATCGCTGGAGACGCTAAATATGCATGCCCAAAAACTAAAAACCGAAAATATGATAAAAGAGTTAAAAGAGATACTTCATACTATCCACGACTCGATAGCTCTATATAAAGAGCTTGAAAAAGAGAAAAGTCGCCTGGTTCAGATGGTTCAACGCAGCTACCTCAGCGGAGAAAGCTCCGTAACCGAGCTCATCAGCGCCAAAAAGGAGCGCGTGTATATCTATCTAAAAACGATAGATCTACAGCAAGAATATCTAAAAAGGCTGTTCGATATGTATAAAACAGCGTCCATCAAGGAGATAAGATGAAAAAAACGTTACTGGCTTTAATTACTGTGTGCGCTCTTTTTGGAGCGGAACCGATAGTTTTGAGCAAACAGCAGATATTAAACTGGCAGATAAAAACGGCTAAACCCCAAATAGCGCACAAACTGCCTCTTGGCAACTTCATGATGGAGGTTAAGGCTCCGGCTTCGATGTATAGAACCGTTTCGCTCCCTTTTGAGGCTTCGATAGTTAAAATTTACGTAAATAGATACGACAAGGTCTCCCGGGGAGCCGCCCTTTTTCAGGTAACCTCGAAGGAACTGATCGAAAGGCAAAACGAACTGGCAGCTCTCGGCATAGAGCTTTCGAGTCTAAAAATCGAAAACGAAAGAAAAGGTAGGCTCTGCGCCGAAGGCATCATTGCTCAAAAGGAGTGCATATACTCTCAAACCAGACTCAAGACGCTGCTTGGCAAAATAGAAAAAACCAGATCATTGCTGAGACTCTACTCTCTCGATAAGGATATGATCAAAAACGTAGAATCGGGGAAAAAGATCTACAGATATCTTACCGTTCGTTCGCCTATAGAGGCGGTTGTCGCGGATCTGCATCTGCATTCAGGATCGGTCGCGGAAGTTTCGAAACCTATTGTTACGCTCCTTTCCACCGATAAGAAAATTCTAGACGCCATGATTCCGGTAGAGAGAGCCAAAACCCTAAAACCAAAAACCGAAGTTGCCCTAGAATTGGGCGAAACCTATTACGCCGCGAGCGTCAAAAACGTTGCGCAGATAGTACAAAGCACAAATCAAACCCAAAAGGTCCGATTCGAAATAAAAGAGAGACTCGATCTACCGGTAGGATACAGAACCGAAGGAAGAGTATATATCTTTAAAGAGAGTCTAAAAGTACCGAAAATAGCCGCCATCTTTTATGACAAGAACTACTATCTGTTCAAAAGAGGCAAAAAAGGTTTTATTCCAATAAAGATCGACATTCTATCTGATAGCGAAAACTTTTTCTATATACCCAAAGAGACCCTGCAAAAGAGCGACGAAATAGTGGTAGAAGGTTCTATGGTACTAAAAGGAATGATGGAGCAAAGCGATGATTGACGCCATAATTAAATTCTCGCTATCCCAAAGACTGTTTGTTATGCTTTTGGCTCTGGTAATATTGGGATTCGGTATAAAATCCTACAAAGAGCTTCCTATAGACGCGTTTCCGGACATTTCGCCCACTCAGGTAAAGATTATCATGAAAGCCAGCGGAATGACCCCCAGCGAAGTGGAATCCAGAATAACCACGCCGATAGAGCTGGCGATGCTGGGAATCCCCCACCAAACCATCGTAAGATCTATATCCAAATACGGTCTTTGCGATATAACGATAGATTTTGAAGAGGGAACTGATATATACTGGGCCAGGCAGCAAGTCAGCGAAAGACTAACCGCCATAAAAGACGAACTGCCCAAAAACGCCGAAGGCGGTATGGCGCCAATCAGTACGCCTTTGAGCGATATTTTGATGTTTACGATAGAATCGGACTCTCTCTCCCTGATTGAAAAAAGAACTATTCTGGACTGGATTATAGCGCCAAAAATCAGGAGCATAAACGGCGTAGCGGAAGTAAACTCCCTGGGAGGTTTCGTCAAAACCTATCAAATAACGCCGAACCTATCTAAAATGCAGGCTCTGGGAGTAACTATGGAGGATATCCGCCTCGCTCTACAGAACAACAATCAAAACGACGGGGCGGGCAGGATCAGCGTAGGACCGGAGAGTTTTTACGTACGTAGCGTAGGACGGATAAAAAACATTGAAGATATAGAGATTCGCGCCGTAAAAAACGTAGACTCCAAGGTTATCAGAATAAAAGACGTAGCCACCGTAGGTATCGGACACCTAACCAGAGCCGGTTTCGTAACAAAAGACGGTATATCAGAAGCGGTCGAGGGTATAGTTTTGTCGCTAAAAGGAGCCAACGCGGCAAAAGTTATAACCCAGGTAAAAGAGGAGCTCTCACAGCTTGAAAAATCTCTTCCGCCCGGCACGAAAATAAAACTGCTCTACGATAGAAGCGAACTGGTGGATATCGCCACCTATACGGTTAAAAAGGCGCTCATCGAGGCCGTAATTCTGATCATAGTCATACTGCTGCTTATGTTGGGGAATATCGCTTCGGCCGTATCCGTGGCTCTAATACTGCCTTTTGCCCTGCTTATGAGTTTTATCGCTATGAAAATGTTCGGTCTCAGCGCCAATTTGATGAGTCTGGGAGGTTTGGCAATAGCTGTGGGAATGCTGGTGGATTCGGCCGTCGTTATGGTTGAACACATAACCGCCGAACTGGGCAACAAAAGACATAAAAGATGCTCTAAAATGGAGATAATACTACGTGCCGCAAAAGAGGTAGCCCCCTCTATAGTGACAGGAGTGTTAATTATAATTATAGTATTTATGCCTCTGTTGACTCTCGAGGGGCTCGAAGGCAAACTCTTCAAACCCGTGGCTCTGAGTATAGTTTTTGCGCTTTTTAGCTCGCTGTTGCTGGCGCTGACGCTGATTCCCGTTATTAGCTATATGCTTTTGAAAATCAGACCCGATAAAGAGTCTTTCGTTATGAGGGTTCTTTTAAAAATTTACAAACCTACGCTGATGTGGGCGATCAAGCGTCAGTGGGTTGTGGTTGCGATAGCTCTGACGCTGATGGGAGCTGCCGGATATATGTTTACCAAAGTGGGAAAAACATTTATGCCTACCATGGATGAGGGCAGCATAATAATCGGAATAGAGAAAAACCCCTCCATCAGCCTGGAAGAGAGTCGCGAAATGGATCTAAAAATTCAGCAAAAAATTCTAAAAGAGGTTCCCGAGGTCCTCTCGATCGTAGCTAGAACCGGAACGGACGAACTTGGACTGGACCCGATGGGTCTAAACGACACGGATACATTTTTGGTTCTAAAACCGAAAAACGAGTGGAGAAAACCGGACAAAGAGTGGCTGATCAACGAACTTAGAAAAGTTTTGGAACAGTTTCCCGGTATTGAATACAGTTTTACCCAGCCGATAGAGATGAGGGTTTCGGAGATGTTAACCGGCGTCAGAGGCGATCTGGCGGTTAAAATATACGGTAGCGACCAGAACAGGCTCAACGAACTGGGCAAACAGATAAAAGATATCATTGAACAGGTACCCGGCAGCAGCGACGTTTACAAAAAAGCCAACGAAGGCTTTGAGTACCTCGAACTGGTATTCAATCACGAAGCGCTCGGAAGATACGGATTGAGCGAGTCGGATATAGCTGACTATCTAAAAACTCTGGTAGACGGAGTTAAAATCGGCATTGTTCAGGAAGGGTTAAAGAGGTTCGACCTGGTCATTAAAGGCGATAGCGAATACCAAAAATCCATAGAGTCTCTCAAGAGCCTAAACTATGTATTGAACGACGGAACGGTCATAGCTTTGGAGAGACTCGTAACCTTTAGGCAAAGCGGAGGACCCGTTCAGATAGAGCATGAAAAAGGATTAAGAAAAACCGTCGTTCAAAGCAACGTGGAGGGGCGTGATCTGGTAGGATTTGTGGACGACGTAAAAAAAGCTATACAACGAGAAATAAAACTGCCTCCAGGATACTTTATCGAATACGGCGGCGAATTCGAAAACCAGCAAAGAGCGGCCAAAAGATTGATGATTATCGTGCCGATTTCCATATTTATGATATTCGTGCTGCTATTTATATCTTTCAACTCTTTGACTCAGGCCCTGCTGGTACTGGTCAATATTCCTCTTGCTCTGGTAGGCGGAATAGCGGGACTGTACTTTACCGGCGAATATCTATCCGTTCCAGCCTCAGTGGGTTTTATAGCCCTTTTGGGAATTGCCATTCTAAACGGCGTGGTGATGGTTAACTATTTCAATCAACTGGTACTTAACGGCCTGAGCGTAAAAGAGGCTGTTATAACCGGAGCGGCCAGAAGACTCAGACCGGTTTTGATGACGGCTCTAATAGCCGCTTTGGGGCTTTTGCCTCTAATGTTCGCAACTGGCCCAGGATCCGAAATACAAAGGCCCCTGGCTATCGTGGTCATCTACGGATTGGCCAGCTCAACACTGCTGACGCTGGTAGTTTTACCCATTTTATATCTGAGATTTATCAAGGATCTCAACAATAGATAGTTTATGGACCGCTAACGCGGTCCATAAATGATCACTCCCTGATCTGTCCTTCTCCGTATATCTTATATTTGTACGTAGTCAGATCGTTGATACCCATAGGGCCTCTGGCGTGGAGTTTGTTGGTACTGATTCCGACTTCCGCTCCAAAACCGAACACTCCTCCGTCCGTAAATCTCGTAGAAGCGTTCAGATAAACGCAGGCGGCGTCGATAGAGTTCATAAATTTCTCGGCAGTGGAGTAGTTTTGGGTTACGATAGTCTCACTATGGCCGCTACCGTATCTGTTTATATGCTCTATAGCCCCCTCTACTCCATCTACGACTTTAATCGAGAGAATATTGTCCAAATATTCGGTGTCGAAATCCTCTTCGGTAGCCTTCTCCACGTTAATACTCTCCAAAGTCTTAGGACAACCTTTCAAGAGCGTTTCGTGCGGTTTGAAAGCTTCGTAGATTCTAGGCAATATCTCGCTCTTTATAGCCTCATCCACCAATAGAGTCTCCATGGCGTTGCAAACGCCGGGTCTTTGAACCTTGGCGTTAACGGCGATACGGATAGCCTTTTCAAAATCGGCCTCTTTGTCGATATAGGTATGACATACCCCTTTGTCGTGCTTGACCACCGGAACCGTAGCGTTTTCAGAAACATATCTGATTAAAGCCTCCCCTCCTCTAGGAATGATCAAATCCACGTACCGATCCATCTTGATCAATTCGGCTACTCCCTCTCTGCTGTAGTCGGGCAGAAGGGATATCAGCTCGGCAGGAAGCGAATTTGCCAACAGCACCTCTCTCAATATGGCGGCAATCGCCTCGTTCGAATTTTTGGCCTCGCTGCCCCCTTTTAAAATGCACACGTTAGAGGATTTGAAACAAAGGGCCGCCGTATCGCTGGTAACGTTGGGCCTAGATTCGTAAATTATCCCTATTACCCCTATCGGAACGGAGACTTTCTCTATTTTTAAGCCGTTATCTAAAATCCATCCCTCAAGAACTCTTCCTACCGGATCCTTCAAGGCGGCTATCTGCGCTACGGAATCGGCCATATCCATGACTCTTTTCCTATTTAACAAAAGCCGATCCATCATTGCCGAAGATAGGCCGTTCTTGCGCGCGTTTTCCATATCGATCTCGTTAGCCGACAGAATCCTCTCCTCATTTTTCAAAATGGCTTCGGCCATCTCTTTGAGAACCCTCTTTTTCTTCTCTCCGGTAACGGTAGAGAGAACCGAAGCGCTCTCTTTGGCCTTTTTTAGGAACTCTTCCATTTTACACCTCTTTTTTGTCCGATATTTTACACCCGTACAGCTTTTTGAGCAATTAAACGTCCCTTTTATATTTCTTTAAGCGACACGCTCCCATAATATAAGAAATTATTATAAGGAGCCGGCATGGAAAAGATTTACGAAATGGCTATTATAGGGGCCGGACCGGCAGGTATAGCTGTTGCGGTAGAGAGCCGTACAATGGGTATAGAAGATATATTGTTGCTCGAAAAATCGCACAGCCACTCCGCTACGATAAGAGAGTTTTACAAAAACGGCAAAAGGGTCGACAAGGAGTGGAAGGGACAAAAAATCGATTGCGAAGGTAATATCGTATTTACTGAAGGAACCAAAGAGAGTACGCTGAATCTCTTTGAGAAGCTTTTGGCCGCACATGAGATTGATACCGTTTTTAACACCGAAGCAGAAAGCGTAAAAAAACTAGACTCCATATTTGTCATCACTACCTCGAACAACCAAAAATTCAAAGCGGAAAACGTGGTCATAGCGATTGGGAAAATGGGCAAGCCCAACAGACCGGATTACAAGATTCCTCCTCAACTGAGATCGAAGATAGATTTTAATCTGGACAGATGCAGACCGAAAGAGGATATATTGGTAGTAGGAGGCGGCAACAGCGCGGCGGAATACGCGTGCGCCCTTGTTGAGTCAAACAGAGTGACTCTAAGTTATCGCAAAGAGAGATTTACAAAATTAAACGAAGAGAATCTGCAACAGATCGAAAACTGCGTAAAAAAGGGAGCGTTGAGACTAAAATTAAACAGCCAAATCGAAAAAATTCAGCAGATCGACGAAAAAGTCGGCGTATTCTTCCGCGATAAAACGGTAGAGAAATTTGACAGAATAGTTTATGCGATAGGAGGTACCACGCCGGTCGAGTTTTTAAAAAGATGCTCTTTAGAATTAAAAGGAGACTCGCTGGAAGTGGACGAAAACTTTATGACTCCGATTACGGGACTGTTCGCGGCAGGCGATATAGTATGCGATACGGGCGGATCGATTGTAGCCGCGCTCAACCACGGCTATAAAATTGCTTCATACGTGGCTGGTCGGAAAAGAGGCGTAAAATAGCTCTTTGTCCATACAGCCATTATACTCTTTTAGAAGCTCTCCCCTGATGTCCAGATTGGATCTGAGGCTCCTTAGAGCGTCGGATAAAGGAGAGTTGCCGCACTCGGAGGCTAATTTAATTATCTGAACAATTCTGTCTTCGAATCCCCAGTTTTTAAATATTTCCGCACCAACGGCAAGCGTATCGAAACCGCAAAACTCTCTCTCTTTTTCGTCTATTTGAGTCAGCGATCCGGAAACGTCGAACTTTTTACCTTCTTTAACGGCCGCTTTGGCTATGAGCACCTTTCCTATATCTGATAAAAATGCGCAACTTTTAAACAGCGAAGATTCCGCCTTTGCGTTAAAAGGTCTAAAAGCGCTCTTTTTAAGCGAAACTCTCAAAAAGATCTCTTCGTTTATACCGTAAGGTGAAAAATCCGGTTTTAAAGAGGTTTTTACGGTGCTAAAAAGAGCGAAGTTGAAAATTTCGTCCATTCCCAACAATACTATGGCGTGTCTCAGATCGAAAATTTCGTGCGCAAAGCCGTAGTAGGGAGAGTTGGCGATTTTCAATATATCGGCAACCAAAAAGGGATCTTCGGAGATGGTCTTTTCGATATCGCGCGCGGTAGCCTCATCGTCTTCGTAGAGCTCTTTTAGTCTCAGTACCGTTTTCGACAGCGGCGGCAGAGTCTCGATCTCTTTTAAGATATCCGCGCTCATTTTAATAGATCCCTCAGACTCTCTCTCGGTTCCTTGCCGTTTATAATTTTATGGACTTCAGAGGCGATAGGTACGTATATGTCGTGTTCATTGGCCAGCTTCACGATCGCCTTCGAGGTCAAAACCCCTTCGGCAACCTCGTTCAGTTCTCTTAAAATCTCATCCAGGCTCTTTCTTTTGGCCAATCCTACTCCTACTCTATAGTTTCTGGATAGTTTACTGCTGGCAGTCAAAAAGAGGTCTCCGGCGCCGCTGAGCCCCAAAAATGTTTCGCTCCTGCCTCCGAAACGAACGGCGAATCTCTCCATTTCCACCAAACCCCTAGCCAGCAACGAAGCTCTGGCGTTGTTTCCAAGCCCCAGACCGTCACATATTCCGGATGCGATCGCTATGACGTTTTTGTAGGCCCCGGCAATCTCAGCGCCAATAACGTCTTCGCTTTTGTAAGTCTTTATGAAATCGGGAAACATTTCGCAAAAAGTTTGGGAGAGTCTATTGTTCGTGGAGTTCACCACCAACGCCGTGGGCAATCCCTCCATCACCTCTTTGGCGAAAGAGGGCCCGGTTAAAAAGGCAAGATTCTCTTTGGGAACGAACTCTTCGTATATCTGATTCAAAAATTTGCCAGTTTTAGCCTCGATACCCTTGGATGCCACCAGAATTTTGTGGTTTTCATCTAGAGGATGGCTGCTGAGCCACTCTCTCGTAGCCTGGGCGGAAATCGCAATAACCAGATATTCCAGACTCTTAATCTCTTGAAAATCTACAAAACCCTCTATCTCTCTTTTTCTGTGCGAAGTTATCAAAACGCTGTTTTTAACAGAAAGGGCGTATCTCAAAGCCAGTCCCCACTTGCCAGCGCCTACGATACCTACTCTCATTCTTTTCCTTCGAGACTGCGTTCAAATCTCTCTATATCGCTTTTTTTACCTATTACAACCAAAACGTCCCCTGCGTCCAATTTATGGCTTACGCCTTTGGTAATAAAGGTAAATCTGTTGCCCAGCTCCTTATCCACTATTCCTATTACAATGATACCGAAACTCTTTTTTATTCCTGCCTCTTTTATATTGACTCCGTCAAGAAAGGATCCCGGGGGTATCTCGATCTCCTTGAAAGTCAAGGATGGATCTTTGAACAGAATATGGTCTATCGCTTCCGTTACGGCCGGCTTTTCCAGAATAAAAAAGATTCTGTTCGCGGCGGCCTCCATAGTATCTATCACCTTGTCAGCGCCGGCCAGTTTGAGCTTTCTTTCGGTCTCTTTGGATTCACAAAGAGCGATAATGTCTATATGCTTGAATATAGATTTGAAGGTGATCGTCAAATAGATATTCTCCTCTTCGTTATCGAAAGCGCAAAACACTCTGGCAAAACCGTTGCTTATCAGCAAGTCTGCCAGCTCTTCGTCGCTCTCTATATCCACTACCGAAATATCCTTAAAACCGTCCTGGGCGGCCCGCTTTAGATTTTTTTTGTCGTATTCGGCTATATATACCCCGTATCCGCCGTATTTTAGATGTTTGGCTATCTGCTCTCCGTATCGGCCGTAACCGAACAGAAGCACTCTATCTTTCGTCTCTGACATGTTTTAGACTGCTCTCCGTAACGAGTGATTTGAAATTGGCTATACTGATACTGTATCCCATGATTATTAAAATATCGTTGGTACCCAATCGATAATCATCAGGAGGATTGAATATAAAATCTCTTTTGTGACCGGGCACGACCGGTTCCTTGACCGCTTTGACCACACCCAAAAGGATCAGTTTATATTTTGCCAGATCGATCTCCTCCACTCTCTTGCCATCTATGAACGAACCCTTTAAAACCTCCACCTGATCGCAAAGAGCGTTCTTCTTTGCCGTTAAAATATCGTTTATCGCCTCTATGGCCACGGGCTGTTCTATAATTTTGGATCCGAAAATCCCCGCCGTTTCATACGGAGATACCAGATAATCGGCACCGGCCAGTTTGAGCTTTTTATGGGAGTTTTTATCTATGGTTCTGGATATTATAAACACATCTTTACTGAAACTTCGTACGTTCAAAGCTATAAAAATGTTGTGCATATCTTTATCCGTCAGCGTCAAAACGGCTCTTACTTTGGAAAAATCGATCTTTTTAAAAGCCTCCTTTTTTGTAGCGTCGGCCGTAATTGCCAAAAAACCCTTCAAAAGAGCTTTTTGAGTTTTTTCCTTGTCGTTGTCGATAATTACGAAACTCTTTTTCTCC
>Ga0256834_1000291_pt1 | contig 36908 bp, 44 predicted proteins | sample 4281140metaG_FD_190536 | JGI IMG/M metagenome (GOLD analysis project Ga0256834, IMG submission 190536) | Hydrothermal vent microbial communities from East Pacific Rise, Pacific Ocean - 4281-140 | ecosystem: Environmental > Aquatic > Marine > Hydrothermal vents | place: Pacific Ocean: East...
CGGAAGTGGCACTTGCACGGAACCCAGGCAGCAAAAAGCAGGCAAGAAACAAAAATGCCCGCAGGCGACAGTGGCTGCTGTCGCCTGCGGGCATAATTATAGTTATGGTAGCTAGGGGCAGATTCGAACTGCCGACCCCAGCATTATGAGTGCTGTGCTCTAACCAACTGAGCTACCTAGCCATAGGAAAATCAGGGCGGCAAAGATACTAGGCGCACCCCCAATTGTCAATCGGAAAAATGGAGCGGGTAGCGGGAGTCGAACCCGCCTCACCAGCTTGGGAAGCTGGGGTAATACCGATATACGATACCCGCACTTCAGGCGTCCTGATGATTATACCCCCGACTCAGTTGGTTGGCCCGCCGGAATACATGGATTCGACCTCTTCGGCGAAACGCTCCAGCACCTTGGGGCGTTTGACCTTCAGCGTCGGCGTTATCAGGCCGTCTTCAATGGTCCAGGGCTCCCGCATAAGCCGCAGTTGGCGGATTTTTGCGAAGCCGGGAAAACCAGACAAGGCGGCCTTGATGCGCTTGAGCATGTCGGCATGCAATTTCTTGTGCTCCAGACTGGCGGCGTCATCCGGATCCAGGCCGTGCTCCTCGGCCAGGGCCGGCCAGTTCTCTTCGTTCAGCACCACCAGCGCGGTAAGATAGGGCCTGCCTTCGCCAACCACCATCACCTGCTCGATACAGGGATCCAGGGCTATCGCCATTTCCATGTCCGCCGGGGGAATTTTTTCTCCGTTGGAAAGCACCAGGATATCCTTGAGACGACCGGTGATGAAGATATGCCCATCTTCGATCTTGGCCTGGTCTCCCGTATGCAGCCAGCCGTCGGGGTCGATCATCTCCGTGGTGGCCTTGTGGTTGTTCCAGTATCCCAGCATCACTCCGGGACCACGCACCAGCAGCTCGTCGTTTTCGCCAATCTTTACTTCCGTGCCGCGGATGGTCACGCCAACACTGGAGGGAATGTTGTCTTCCAGGGGATTGACGCTGATCACCGGACTGGTTTCCGTCAGGCCATAGCCCTGAACGATGGGGATGCCCAGACCGATGAACACCTTGGCGATATCCGGCGACAGGGGCGCGCCCCCGCTCACCGCCGCCCGCAGGCGTCCGCCAAGCTTGGCCACCACATTGCTGGCGACCAGCTTGTTCAGAATCGGCCACAGCAGGAGCTTCGGGGACCAGCCGGCGCGCCCCTGCTGGCGTTCGAATCTGTGCCAGCCCACATCCACAGCAAGCTGGAACAGCTTGCGGGCCACCGGCGGTTTCTTTTTCAATTGGTCCTTGATCTTGCCGTACACGCGCTCGAAGATCCGCGGAACGGCGATCAATACCGTGGGGCGGATCTGCAGCAGATCGTCTCCCAACTGCGCCACCGAGCGCGCATAAGCCACGCAGGCGCCGGCCATGATGGGCAGATAGTACCCTGCGGTGCGTTCCAGGGTATGGGAAAGAGGCAGAAAGGAAAGAAACAGGTCTTCTTCGTAGCAGTCCAACAAGGTGAGGCCGCCGTGGGCTACGGACAGCATATTGTGATGACTGAGCATCACGCCCTTTGAGCGCCCCGTGGTGCCGGAAGTGTACACGATGGAAGCCAGGGCATGGGGGTCGGCCCGCTTTCGCACCAGCAACTCGCCGCCATCTTCCGGAAGCCATTGCGCAGCCAGCCGGATGCGCTCATCATTGCGGCTGAACTTGCCCGCTTCGTTGCCGCCATCGAGCAGAACCACCCGTTGCAGCCGTCCCTCCCCTTCTTCCGGCAGGGTCGGCACCAGGCGCTTCCAGCGGCCGGCATCCTGTACCAGCAGGGCTTTTACGCCGGCTTCTTCCAGAATATAGGCGATATTGTCCGGACGGTCGTCGGTGTACAGCGGCACCGTCACCAAGCCCAGGCTCAACGCCGCCTGATCCCACATCACCCATTCGGGGCAATTGCGCAGGAGCACCGCCACGCGATCCCCGGGGCGCAGCTCCTCCTTGGCCAGCGCCTGTTGCCAGCGCGCAATCTGGCGGGCCATCTGCGCCCAGGTATAGCTGTTCCACTCGCCGCTGCTGCGATCATAATATTGGTAGGCCAGACCATCCGGCGAACGATGCAGCCGGCGGGCGAACACGCCATCCAGCGTGCCCGCTTCTTCAACCGATATGAGATTCTCATGGAATTTTTTCATGCAGCAGCTTCCCCCAAAAGCGATATGAGCACCTGATTTTAGTGTAAAATCGAACCAGTTATAACCCACAGCCCATTCATTTCATGGATATTCTGGTAAATGGCGAAAAAACCAGCATCGAAGACAATATGACCCTAGGCGCTTTGATCGCGAACATGGCCCTCAAAGGAACGCGCTATGCGGTGGAGGTCAATGAAGAGCTGATCCCGCGCAGCCAGCATGCCAATCATCCGCTGCACGAAGGCGACATCGTGGAAATCGTGCAGGCCATTGGCGGCGGCTGAACCTTGCGCGGCATTTCGGGTTAGAATCCCCCGCATACCTTTTTCTAGAGTCGTAAATCAATGTCAGACAGCAAAGACACCTTCCGCGTCGCCGGGCGCGAGTTTTCCTCCCGCCTGCTGGTGGGAACCGGGAAGTACAAGGACATGGACGAAACCCGCGCCGCCATCGAGGCATCCGGCGCGGAAATCATCACCATCGCCGTGCGGCGCACCAACATCGGGCAGCATGCCGATGAGCCGAATGTTCTGGACGTGCTGCCACCGGACAGATTCACCATCCTGCCCAATACCGCCGGCTGCTACGACCAGAAGACCGCGGTGCGCACCTGCCGCCTGGCCAGGGAGTTACTGGACGGTCACAATCTGGTCAAGCTGGAAGTCCTGGGCGATGAAAAAACCCTGTTTCCCGATGTCATGGCCACGCTCAAGGCTGCCGAGGAACTGATCAAGGATGGTTTCGATGTCATGGTCTATACCAACGACGACCCCATTGTCGCCCGGGAGCTCGAAGCCATGGGCTGCGTCGCCGTCATGCCCCTGGCCGCCCCCATCGGCTCCGGCCTTGGTGTACGCAACCCGCTGAACATCCGCACCATCGTGGAAAACGCCAAGGTGCCCATTCTGGTGGATGCCGGCGTGGGTACGGCCTCCGATGCCGCCGTAGCCATGGAGCTGGGCTGTGACGGCGTATTGATGAACACCGCCATCGCCGCGGCGCAGAACCCCGTACTCATGGCCTCGGCCATGAAGAAGGCCATACAGGCGGGCCGTGAAGCCTACCTGGCGGGCCGCATGCCGGCCAAGCGCTTCGCCTCCGCCTCTTCTCCCATGGAAGGCCTGTTTTTTTAGGTGGACAACGCCAAACCCAAGCACCGCCCCATCCGCAGCTTCGTGTTGCGCACCGGGCGCATGACGCCGGGGCAGGAAAAGGCATTCAAGGAATACTGGCCGGTTTATGGCGTGGATTTTACGCCGGCGCAGGCGCTGGATTTTCCCCGGCTGTTTGGCAATGAAAACCCGGTGTGGCTGGAAATCGGCTTCGGCGACGGGGAATCCCTGGCGGCCATGGCAAAAACCTTTCCCCGGCGCAACTATCTGGGTATCGAGGTGCATACGCCAGGCGTGGGGCATTTGCTGCTGAAACTGGCGCAAGAAGACACGGGCAATGTGCGCATCATGAGCGCCGACGCCATGGAGATCCTGCAGCAGGTTGTTCCCGCGGCTTCCCTGCAGGGCGTGCAGTTGTTTTTTCCCGATCCCTGGCACAAGAAAAAGCACCACAAGCGGCGTATCGTTCAACCTCATTTCGTGGAATTGATGGCGAAGCTGCTGCAAGCAGGGGGAGTATTCCATGCTGCGACGGACTGGGAAGACTACGCCCGGCATATCATGGCGCATTTCTCGGCGCGCACGGATCTGTTCCGGAATCCGGCCGGCCCCGGCAAATACCTGCCACAGCCGGAAACCCGGCCCACCACCAAGTTCGAGCGCCGGGGAAAACGCCTGGGGCACGGCGTTTGGGATCTGATGTTCGAGCGGACATCGAACTGAAACGGTCAGACCGGGCGTCACCATGCACAAGCCATACCCCACACTGGCGACCCAGGCGCTGGCGACAGCATTCATCCAGCCCACGGATCTGCAACTGCCACCTGGCGGCTGCCTGGGTCTGCACGGCCATTCGGGCTCGGGCAAGACCCTGCTGCTGCGGGCCATCGCCGACCTGGACGTCAACACCGGAGAGGTATTGCTGGAAAACATCCCCCGCAGCCGCTTCCGCGGCCCCCAGTGGCGGCGAAAGGTGGGCCTGTTGCCCGCAGAAAGCCACTGGTGGGGAGAGCGCGTCGGCGAACATGCTCCACAGTGGTCTTTGGCGCTGCTTTCCACCCTGGGCTTCCCGGAAGATGTGCTGCACTGGCAAACCGGACGCCTGTCCAGCGGTGAGAAACAGCGCCTGGCCCTGGCGCGCATGCTGGCCAATCAGCCGCGGGTTTTGCTGCTGGATGAACCCACGGCCAACCTGGACGATGGCAATACCATGATCGTGGAGCACGTCATCCACGAGTATCTGCAACAAAACCAGGCCGCGGCAATCTGGGTCAGCCATGACCCGGCCCAGCTGGGCCGGGTCGCCGGCAAGCGGGCAGTCATGGATCAGGGAAGATTTACCATGGAGGGCGGGGAAACATGGAGCTGATACGCCTTTCCGCCTGGGATCTGGGCATTGCCGCCACCCTGGTCTGCCTGCTGGCGGGGTTGTCCTGGTCGCTGCACCTGGGCATTGGACGGCAGTTGCTCATCGCCGCCGCCCGCAGCACCGTGCAGCTATTGATTCTGGGCATGATCCTGAAAACCCTGTTCGCCCAGACCAGTCTGTGGTTGATCGCCCTCATGACCCTGGTGATGCTCGCCGTGGCGGGCTACGAGGTCATGGCCCGCCAGCAACGCCGCTTCCGCGGCAGTTGGGGCTATGGACTGGGAACCCTGTCCATGTTTCTGTCGTCTTTTCTCATTACCCTGTTGGCGCTGACGGTGGTGATTCAGGTCGATCCCTGGTATCAGCCCCAGTATCTGATTCCCCTGCTCGGCATGTTGCTGGGCAACACCATGTCCGGCATCGCCATCGCCCTGGACAATCTTACCCGCAGCACCTGGGAGCAGCGCCAACGCATCGAGGCGAGACTGATGCTGGGGCAGGAATGGACGCAGGCCATATCGAACATACGCCGCGACGCCCTGCGCTCCGGGCTCATCCCCATCATCAACGCCATGACCACCGCCGGCATCGTCAGCCTGCCGGGGATGATGACCGGCCAGATCCTCGGCGGCAGTCCACCCATGGAGGCGGCCAAGTATCAGCTCATGATTCTGTTTCTGATCGCAGCCGGCTCCGGACTGGGCAGCCTGACGGCGATCTGGGCGGGCAGCAGGCGTCTCTTCGACGAGCGCCAGCGGCTGCGCCTGGACCGGCTGTCGGCAAGCCGCAAATAACCACGGATCAAAATGAACCAGGAGGAAGATCAGCGTCCTGCTGGCGCTGGCGCTCACGCCACAGCTTGATGCCCAGCAACACCACGGGAGTGCTGTGCATCAGCAGATCGAAGATATCCAGGGGCTTGACCAGCTCCCCCGCCATCAGCATCTTGATTTTCTCCCAGACGTGCGGCTCCGGCGTGAACGGCATCAGGCCAAAAAAGGCCGAAGCCAGCACCAGAAACCCCAGGGGTATTTCATCGATCCATTTCATGCGCAGATTTCCAGAGTCAGTTGTTGATAAGGCGCTGCATCTTGTTTGTGAAAGCAGGAGCAAATGTTAATCCGGCGTTGCAACACCGTACTGGCGCCTGCCTGACGCCCCTAATTTATCATTATATATTGAAAGATCGTCGCCCGCTGGCCCGCGGACTGCGTTCGATCCACTGGCTTTAGAATGACTCAAGCGGCGTGGCTCCGCCTTGCCGCGAACCAGCTTGTTCCGCTTCCTTGGGGCCTGTTAACAGATCCTGGTTTTATTTCTCAGTGACGGGGTGAAACATCCGGGTTAAGATCGCCGCTACAAAGCTGCAATTCCCCTTTCATCCGGTACGGAGCAATTCATCCCGTGGCTTCCACCCTGGCGGCAATCATAATTCTGGGTCTGATCGTCATCTTCTGGATGGAAGCGGCCCGCGCCCGCGAGCTGGCCGCCGGCATCAGCCGCGCCGCCTGCGAGAAGGAAAGGTATCAGCTTCTGGATGATGGCGTCTATCTGCAGCGCTTCGCCCTGCGCTGGACCCCCGCCGGTTTGCGCTTCCGGCGCATGTACCGGTTCGACTACAGCATCGACGGCGCCTTGCGCCAGTCGGGCTATGTCCTGCTGCTGGGAACCCAACTGGAAGCGGTGCACATCCAGGGCAGGCACACCATCGAACAGGAGAGCACCCCGGTGGAGGCGCATTCAGAAAAGGCCAAGACAAAAGGCGCCGAAGTCATTCCCTTTCCCAAAAAACGATAGTTACTTGACCACCTTGAGACTGGGACGCCCGCCGGAAGGCGGCGTATCTTCCGGCCCATCGCCCTTGGGCGGCGGCGCGCCTTCCTCTTCCTCCGGGAACAGCATGCCCTGGCCATTCTCCTTGGAATAGATTCCCAGCACGGCAGGCACCGGCAGCAATACATTCATGGGAGAACCGGAAAACCGGGCGCCAAAGGAAATATAGTCGTTTCCCAGCTCCAGATCACGCACCGCGCTGGCGCTGACATTGAGCACGATACGCCCGTCTTCAACGAACTGGCGGGGGATCTCCACGCCTTGGGCATCTGCATTGACCAACAGATGCGGCGTCATGCCGTTGTCGCTGATCCATTGCCAGATGGCGCGAATCAGATAGGGCCGGTTGGAAGTCATTGACATAGAACAACCTCAGAGGCGCATTTCCCTTTCTGCTTCGGTGAGGCTTTTGGCGAAGGCGTCACGCTTGAACAGCCGCGCCGCATAGGCGTTGAAGGTATTGGATGCGCTGCCTTCGAGCTCGATCCCAAGATACGGCAAACGCCACAACAAGGGGGCGATGCTTGCATCCACCACGGAAAATTCATCGCTCATGAAGAAGGGCTTGGCCGCCAGGATGGGGGCGCTTGCGGTGAGACTCTCCCCCAGCTCCTTGCGCGCCCTGGCCGCCGCCTTGCCTCCGGCAAGTATGGTATCCACCCGGCCATACCAGTCCTTTTCCACGCGATAGATGTACATGCGAAACGTGGCCCGGGAAACCGGATCCACTGGCAGCAGTGGCGGATGCGGATAACGCTCGTCCAGATATTCGAGAATGATGCGCGAATCGAACAGCACCAATTCACGATCAACCAGGGTCGGCGCCGTACCATAGGGATTGAGGTCCATTACGTCTTCGGGAAGATTGAGAGGATCGACGTCCACAATATCCACGGTGACATGTTTTTCCGCCAACACCAGGCGTACACGGTGGCTGTGCAAATCTGCAGGATCGGAAAAAAGGGTCATGATAGATCTTCTTGTTACCACTGGCACCTACCTAAGGTTTGGTTTACGGCTGAATCGGCCCCGGAGGATTGGCCGAAAGAGAAGGACCAGGCCTTCTCCGCCATGGATACAGACGCTGAAAAGGCGCACAGTATAGCAGACTGCGCGCCTTTCCGGGCTATGCATCAACTCGCTTCAGGAATCAATGCACGTCTTTCCAGTACTCCTTCTTGAGCATGACCGCCACGACGAAGAACACCAGCAGGAACAACATCACCCAGATACCTAGGCGCTGACGATCCAGCTTGTTGGGTTCCGCCACATGGGTCATGAAGGCGCTCAGATCGCGAACCATCTGGTCGTATTCCTCCACGGACATGCGTCCGGGCTTGGCCAGATTGAGCGCAGTAACATGCTTGTTGCCATGCGCATCGGTCTCGATGGTCGCCTCCTGTACGCCTTGCAGCTCCATCAACACATGGGGCATGCCCACATTGGGGAACACGACATTGTTAACGCCGAAGGGACGGCTTTCATCCACATAGAACCCCTTGAGGTAGGTATAGATCCAGTCCGCACCGCCTCTTCTCAATCTGGCGGTGAGGGTCAGATCAGGGGGCGCAGTGCCAAACCAGGCCGCGGCGTCAAGAGCAGGCATGCTGGTCTTCATTTGCTCGCCAATCTTGTGCCCGCCAAAGATCAGGTTCTGCTCGATTTGCTCTTTGCTCAGGCCAAAATCCTGCATGCGCTCATAACGGAAGTACTGCAGGGAATGACAGCCCTGGCAATAGTTCACGAAATACTTCGCGCCCCTTTGCAGGGATGCATGATCCGTCAGATCGATATCCGCAGACTCCAGTGCGACATTGCCACCGGCGGCGAAGCCGGTCAGCGGCAGCAAAGCCAGGGAAAGGATTGCAATCAACTTTTTCATTTGGTCACCCTCTCTGGTACTGGCTTGGTCTTGTCTATCTTGCTGTAGATGGGCATCGCCAGGAAGAAAACGAAGTACAGTATGGTGCAGATCTGCGACATCAGGGTACCCATGGGCGTAGGCGCCTGCATACCGAGATATCCCAGGATGATGAACACCACCACGAACATGAAAATCATGCCCTTGAAGATGGGGCCCTTGTAGCGAATGGACTTCACCGGGCTCTTGTCCAGCCACGGCAGGAAGAACAACACGGCAATGGCCGCAAACATGGCAATAACACCCCATACCTGGGTGCCGGCGAAACTCGGCACTGCGCGCAGAATCGCGTAGAAGGGCGTGAAATACCATACCGGCGCGATATGCTCAGGCGTCTTCAAGGGGTTTGCCGGCTCAAAGTTCGGCGGCTCCAGGAAATAGCCTCCCATTTCCGGCATGAAGAACACCACCGCCAGGAACAGGATCAGGAAACCGATCACGCCGGCAATATCCTTCACGCTGTAATACGGGTGGAAGGGAATGCCGTCAGCAGGCGCAGTGTCGCTCCACTTGTTGCCCTTGGGGCCTTTCTTGATCTCGATGCCGTCAGGGTTGTTGGAACCGACCTTGTGCAGCGCCACGATATGCACGAACACCAGCGCCGCCAGCACGAACGGCAGCAGGAAGTGCAAGGCGAAGAAGCGGTTCAGGGTCGCATCGGAGATGACGAAATCGCCACGAATCCAGATGGACAGGTCTTCACCGATCACGGGAATGGCCTGGAACAGGTTGATGATTACCTGGGCGCCCCAGTAGGACATCTGTCCCCAGGGAAGCAGGTAGCCCATGAACGCGGTGGCCATCATCACCAGATAGATGATCATGCCGATGATCCATAGCAGCTCCCGCGGCTTGCGGTAGGAACCATACATCAGCCCGCGGAACATGTGCAGGTAAATCACCACGAAGAACGCCGAAGCGCCGGTGGAATGCAAATAACGAATCAGCCAGCCCCAGTTCACATCCCGCATGATGTACTCGACGGAGGCGAAGGCCAGGGTTGCATCCGGCTTGTAGGCCATGGCCAGCCAGATGCCGGTAACGATTTGATTCACCAGCACCAACATCGCCAGGGAGCCAAAGAAATACCAGAAATTGAAATTCTTGGGCGCATAGTATTGCGCCAGATGCTCGTTCCATACCTTGGTGGCAGGGAAGCGCTCATCGATCCAGGTCATGAAGCTCATGATGCACCTCCGTCATCCTCACCAATTACCACCACTGTATCAGACTTGTATTTGTGTATTGGTATCACCAGATTCGTAGGTGCAGGCACCCCCTGGTACACGCGGGCGGCCAGATCGAAACGCGAACCGTGACAGGCGCAGAAGAAACCGCCTTTCCAGTCTTCGCCAAGATCGGCCGGGCCGATCTCGGGCCGATAGGCGGGCGAGCAGCCCAGATGGGTACAGATGCCAACGGCAATCAGGTATTCCGGCTTGATGGAGCGGTGATAGTTCTTGCAGTAATCCGGTTGCTGGGGAACTTCGGAATCCGGATCAAGCAAATGCGCCGTGTTTTCCTTGAGATTCTTCAAGGTCTCTTCGGTACGGCGCACCACCCAGCATACCTTGCCCCGCCATTTGGCGGTCATCATCGCCCCCGGCTCGAGCTTGCTGATGTCAACGGTTTCCGGAGCGCCCAGGGCCTTGGCCCGGGCGCTGGGTTGCCAGTAACTGAGAAAAGGAACGAGAGCAAAGCCCGCGCCTACCGCGCCAAGTCCAGCAGTTGCTGTAATTAGCATGCGGCGTTTTTTTAGATCCACGCCTTGTGAGCTCATGGATGGAATACCCCCAGTAGCAATTAAAAATTCGGGTTTGAGGCTAGATTGAATGCCCCCGGCTTTCAGAATATGCCAGCTTTTATATCCTGAAGATAACGGAGGATTCTCGCCTAATCAGGCCATTTGGTCAAGATCGGTGCGCAGCAAATTTTACCGCCCCGACCCGCCGGGTGTTTCACCAGGCGCTGGCGTTTTCCTGGAGAGATTTGCGCCCGGGCTGTTCGAACAAACAAAAGTTGATGCCATTCATCGACTTGCAGACAACCGGCAAGCCCGACGCCAAGACATGATGCTTTGGCCCGCCCATGTCAACGATGTGGATTGTGATGGACGGGAAATACGCTTACAGAGCCAGAACCGAGGGTGCAGATCGAAACATCCCTACACCGGATTGGGCACATCGACGAACTGGTGCTCTAGATCAAACTTGTTTTCCAGCTCCGCTCCCAGCGCCTGGATGCCATAGCGTTCCGTCGCATGATGACCGGCGGCGATAAAGTGGATTCCCCGCTCTGCGGCAAGATGAAAGCCGCTTTCCGACGCCTCTCCGCTGAGATAGGCGTCAAACCCCAGGTCCGCCGCTTTCTCCAGCCAGGCCTGCGCCCCGCCAGAGCACCAGGCCAGGCGGCGCACCCCATGCGCTCCACCCGGCAGCAGTAACGGTTTGCGGCCGGTGAATTCCTGGACTCGCGCCAGCAATGCATCCACGGCCAGTTCGGCGGGAAACCCGCCTCCCCACAGCAAGCCGTCACCCACTGGCCGGGGATCGACGCAGCCCAGCAACGCCCCCAAGCGCGCATTGTTGCCCAGTTCTTCATGGGCATCCAGGGGCAAGTGGTAGGCGGCCATGCTCATATTCGATGCATACAGCGCCCTCACCCGCCGCCCCTTCACGCCTGTGAGGGGCGCGGCTTCGTTCTTCCAGAAATAGCCGTGATGCACCAGCAGCAGATCCGCCTTCCTTTCCGCCGCCGCCTCGATAAGCGCCAGGCTGGCTGTCACGCCGGTGACAATGCGCTCGACCTTCCGCGAGGCCTCCACCTGCAAACCGTTGGGACAGTAGTCCGCAAAATCGTCGATGGCCAGGCGCGCATCACAATAGTTGATGATTTCATGCAGCGTTGTCATGGCATTGTCCGCGGAGGAAAAAGCGCATGGTAGAATGTAGCGGTCATGAATTTCCAGCGCCTTTTTACCTTTTTCTTCACTTCCGTGGCCACGGGGCTGGCCGCGGCATTTCTGGTGCTCACTTTCTGGCCGCAGCTGCTCACCCCGCCACCCCCCGCGCCTTCTTCCGTTCTCCCGGACAACAACCTGGGCTGGGCCGATGCGGTGACCCTTGCCGAACCTTCGGTGGTCAATATCTACACCAGCAAAATCACCCGAGAAGAAGGCAAACCCCTGTTCAAGAACCCTCTGTTTCAGCATTATTTCGGCGATCCCAGAAGCAAACCCCGCATCCACCGGGAAAACAGCCTCGGCTCCGGCGTGGTCGTGGACCGCAACGGCTATATCCTCACCAATCACCATGTGGTAAAGGATGCCGACAACATTTTTATCGGCACCAAGGGGCAGGCGCAGGTGCCGGCCCGGGTGGTGGGCACCGACCCCGACACGGATCTGGCCGTGATCCAGGCGGCGGGCAAGGATCTGCTTCCCGCCAATCTCGGGCATTCCAGCCAGTTGCGGGTGGGGGATGTGGCGCTGGCCATCGGCAATCCTTTCGGCGTGGGAAAAACCGTTACCCAGGGCATTATCAGCGCCACGGGACGCCATGAGCTGGGATTGGCCACTTTCGAGGATTTCATCCAGACCGACGCCGCCATCAACCAGGGCAATTCCGGCGGCGCCCTGATCAACGCCAGAGGAGAAGTCATCGGCATCAACACCGCCATTATCTCCAGCACCGGCGGCTCCCATGGCATTGGCTTCGCCATTCCCATCGATCTGGCGAAGCAGGTCATGGAGCAGATCATCAAGCATGGCCGGGTCATTCGCGGCTGGATCGGCGCCAGCGGACAGGATCTCGTACCCCTGCTCGCCCAATCTCTCGGACTGCCGGAGGACACCAAAGGCGTACTCCTTTCCGGGGTGCTGGAAGGCGGCCCGGCCGACCAGGCGGGCATCGTGCCGGGGGATATTATCCAAAGCATCAATGGTGAAACAGTGAGCAGCGCCCAGGCGGTCATGAACCAGATTGCCACGGCATCGCCAGGCACCAGCATGGAATTGACGATTTTACGCAACAGCCAACCCATCCTGGTGCAACTGGTGGTGAGCGAACGCCCCAAGGACGTGGATTGACCGCCTTCCCATGCAAAAAAGCCCCGCTTATCCGCACAAAAGAGAAATCGCCCTTTGGCTCGCCATCTACGTTCTGGTGCTGCTGTGGTCCGCCATTGCCCCCAAGGACAGATTCATCTGGTTCCTGGAGGTCTCTCCCGCCCTCATCGGGCTGGTGATTCTCGTCGCCACCTACCGCGTCTTTCCCCTCACCCGCCTAACCTACTGGCTGATCCTCGCCCATTGCATCATTCTCATGGTGGGGGGGCATTACACCTATGCGGAAGTGCCGCTGTTCGACTGGATCCGGGAAACCTTTGGTCAACAGCGCAACAACTACGACAAGCTCGGCCATCTGGCCCAGGGGTTTGTTCCCGCGGCCATTGCCCGGGAGTTGTTGCTGCGGCTGGAGGTCTTGCGCAGTCGGGCCTGGCTGAATTTCTTCATTCTCTGCTTCGTATTGGCCCTGAGCGCGTTCTATGAACTCATCGAATGGTGGGTGGCGGTAGCCAGCGGCGACGAAGCAGTGGCGTTTCTCGGCACCCAGGGCTATGTGTGGGACACCCAGTCCGATATGTTCATGGCCCTGATCGGCGGCATCGCGGCATTGCTCCTGGTTGCCCGCTGGCAGGACAGGCAACTCGCCTGATGAGATGCTCTTCTCTCTCCCGTTTTGATGAAAATTGGTCTTCTCATCATGGCGCATTGCGACGCCGGTTTGTAAGGGAGAAGCTCACCTCATCAGGCTAGCAAATCATCCCCCAGGCCAGTCCCCGGGCCTGGCGCAGGCCAGCATCTTTGGCATTTGCCCGCCCTCCCCTTTCAGCAAAAACAACACCAGGCCCGGCTTTCTTCCTCCACCCGCCAGATTGTCCAGGCAGCCGCCGGGCAATAACAACAGCTTGTTGCCCTGGCCCAGACGGGAGATTCGCTCCAGCAGGGACGCATCACAGCTTTTCAACCCGGGAAGGATCTGGGGCGGGCGGCCGAACACGTCCTCCACATCCGCATCGGCAACGAGGAGATCATAGTCTTCGGGCAAGACCCTCGCCAGCCCTGCCGCCACTGGCTTGCCGTCATCGGCGGAGGACATCAACGCAATGATCCGCCCCTTCTGCCAGTAGCGTTGCAACTGGGTTCTGGCCAGGTCATCCGAGATACTGTTACGGCATACCGCATCCCGGTTCTGGTAGAAATACCAGCCGGTGAAGACCAGCATCAACGCCAGCATGAGGATGCTGGTCCAGTACAACAGGGGAAAGCGCCCCCCCTTAGCCATGGGCGGCAAACGCCCGCAGCAGTTGCAGGAGACGGGCGTTCTCTTCCGGCTTGCCGATGGTGAAGCGCAGGCAGTCTTCCAGCAGGGGATGACTGCCATGGAGTTTCTTCACCAGTACGCCATTGTCCAGCAGATGGTCGAACAGGGCCGCGGCCCGTTCGGGGATGCGCGCCAGCAGGAAATTCGCCTCGGAAGGCCAGACATGAAAGCCGGGCAGGGCCGCCAGGGCCGCCAACATGCGCGTTCTTTCACTACGGATCTGCGCCGTCTGCTCATCCAGCACCTGGTGGTGCTCCAGGGCGAAGCGGGCGCTCTCCTGGGTAAGGACGTTGATGTTGTAGGGCATGCGCAGCTTGTCGATCTCCTCCAGCCAGGCGGACGGCCCGGCCAGCAGGCCCAGGCGCAGGCCCGCCAGGCCCAGTTTGGAGACGGTGCGCATCACCAGCAGGTTGTCGTGCTGCCCCAGACGGGGCAGGAAGCTGTGATCGGTGAAGGGCGCATAGGCTTCGTCCACCACCACCAGGCCGGGGGCCTTCTCCAGCACTTCGAGAATGTCCGCTTCGGCAAACAGGTTGCCCGTGGGATTGTTGGGACAGGCGAGGAACACCAGGGCCGGCCGGTGTTCTTCCAGGGCCTGGCGCAAGGCGGGCATGTCCAGGGAGAAGTCCTCCGCCTGCAGGGGCACGCCCACATAGTCCATGCCGCACCACAGGGCGATCATGCGGTACATGACGAAGCCCGGTTCCACGGACAGGATGCTGCGGCCCTCGCCGCGCAGGGCCAGGGCCAGCATCTGGATGATCTCGTCCGAACCATTGCCCAACAACAAATCCATATCCCCGGGCACCCCCATGGTCTGGCGCAATTGCTCCGCCAGCGCCAGGGCCCGGGGATCGGGATAGCGGTTCACATCCACGCCGCGCAGGCGTTCCAGCCAGGCGGCCTTCATTTCCTCCGGCCAGGGCCAGGGGTTCTCCATGGCATCGAGCTTGATGCGTCCTCCGGCCGGCGGCACATGGTAGGCGGACAGGGCCTGGATGTCCGGGCGTATCCAGGCCCTTGCCTTGTCTTGCGCACTCACGGCTTGAGGCGGTACTCGGCGGACAGGGCGTGGGCAATGAGTCCCTCGCCCCGGGCCAGGGTGGACGCCGTGCGGCCCAAGGTATCGGCGCCCGCCTCGGACACCATGATCAAACTGCTGCGCTTCTGGAAGTCATAGACCCCCAGGGGCGAGCTGAAGCGCGCCGTGCGGCTGGTGGGCAGCACATGATTGGGGCCGGCGCAGTAGTCCCCCAGGGGCTCGGAAGCGTGGCGGCCCATGAAGATGGCGCCTGCATGCTTGATCTTCTTCGCGTATTCCCGGGGTTCTTCCACGGACAGCTCCAGATGCTCGGCGGCAATGTGGTTGGCGATATCCGCCGCCTCGTCCAGATCCGCCACCTTGATGAGGGCGCCCCGGTCGCGCAGGGAGGCGGCAATGATGCCCTTGCGCTCCATGGCGGGCAGCAGCTCGTCGATGGCCTCTTCCACCCGGGCGATGAAATCCGCATCCGGGCACAGGAGCATGGACTGGGAGTCCTCGCCATGCTCGGCCTGGGAGAACAGGTCCATGGCCACCCAGGCGGGATTGGTCTTGCCATCGCAGATGATGAGAATCTCCGAAGGCCCGGCCACCATGTCGATGCCCACCTGGCCGAACACGGCGCGCTTGGCCGTGGCCACATAGATGTTGCCGGGGCCGACGATCTTGTCCACAGGAGGGATGGTGTCCGTGCCCCAGGCCAGGGCCGCCACCGCCTGGGCGCCGCCAATGGCGAACACCTTGTCCACGCCGCAGATATGGGCCGCCGCCAGCACCAGCTCGTTGAGCTCGCCACCGGGGGTGGGCACCACCATGATGAGCTCTTCCACCCCGGCCACCTTGGCCGGCAGGGCGTTCATGAGCACGGAGGAAGGATAGGCGGCCTTGCCGCCGGGCACGTACAGACCCACCCGGTCCAGGGGCGTGACCTGCTGCCCCAGCAGGATGCCGTCGGCTTCCTCGTATTCCCAGCTGGTCATTTTCTGGTGCCCGGCATAGGCGCGCACCCGCTCGGCGGCATGGGCCAGGGCCTGCTGCTGGTCTGCGGGAATGCTGTTCCAGGCGAGCTCCAGACGGGCAACGGGAATTTCCAGATCCGCCGCATCCTCCACCTGCCAGCCGTCAAAGCGATTGGTGAACTCCACCAGGGCGGCATCGCCTTCGGCACGGATGCGGGCGATGATGTCGTTCACCGTGTCGTTCACGGCCTTGTCCGATACATTGTCCCAGGCCAGCAACTCGTCCAGTCTCGCCTGGAAGTCCGCCGCGCCGGAATCCAGTTTGTGTATGTCAGCCATCGACTGCCTCCGCCAGGTTTTCCACCAGGGCGATAATGGTTTCATGTTTCATCTTCCAGCTCGCCTTGTTCACCACCAGGCGCGAGCTGATGTCCATGACCTGCTCCAGGGGCACCAGGCCATTGGCCTTGAGGGTGTTGCCGCTCTCCACCAGATCCACGATGAGATCGGACAGACCCACCAGGGGCGCCAGTTCCATGGAGCCATAGAGCTTGATGATCTCCACCTGCTGGCCCTTGGCGGCGAAGTGCTGCTTGGCCGCCTTGACGTACTTGGTGGCGATGCGCAGGCGCTGGCCGTCCAGACTGGCGCCGGGATGCCCGGCCACCATGAGGCGGCATTTGGCGATCTGCAGATCCAGGGGTTCGTACAGGCCTTCCCCGCCATGCTCGACGAGGGTGTCCTTGCCGGTGACGCCCAGATCCGCCGCACCCCACTGCACATAGGTGGGCACATCCGTGGCGCGGATCAGCACCACCTTCACCGCATCGATGTTGGTGTCCAGGATCAGCTTGCGGCTGGTGTCCGGGTCGTCCCGCAATTCGATACCCACCCCGGCCAGCAAAGGCAAGGTGTCCTTGAGAATACGCCCTTTGGGCAGGGCAACGGTTATGGGTGACTGAAATTTCACTGCTGTTCAATCCGGAAGTCGCCGGATCTTTCCTCCCAGACCTGCCAGTTTTTCTTCAATGTTCTGATAACCCCGGTCGATATGGTAGATGCGATCCACCACGGTCTCGCCTTTGGCCACCAGTCCGGCCAGCACCAGGCTGGCTGACGCCCGCAGATCCGTCGCCATCACCGGCGCGCCCGTCAGCTTCTCGATTCCGGCAACAATGGCGGTGTTGCCCTCGAGCTTGATGTTCGCTCCCATGCGCTGCATTTCCTGCACATGCATGAAACGGTTTTCGAACACGTTTTCCGTGATCGTACCCACGCCTTCCGCCACCGCGTTCAAGGCCGTGAACTGGGCCTGCATGTCCGTGGGAAAAGCCGGGTAGGGCGCAGTATGAATATCCACGGCGCGGGGACGTTTGCCCTGCATGTCCAGTTCGATCCAGTCCTTGCCAATCTTCAGCTTCGCTCCGGCTTCACGCAGTTTGGCCAGCACCGCATCCAGCAGGTTCGGGTCGGTATCCCGCACCGTAACACGACCATGGCTGATGGCGCCAGCCACGAGGAAGGTTCCCGTCTCGATACGATCCGGCATCACGGAATAGGAGGTGCCGCGCAGGCGCTCCACGCCGCGTATGACGATGGTATCCGTTCCTGCGCCTTCGATGTCGGCCCCCATGCTGACAAGGCATTTGGCCAGATCCACCACTTCCGGCTCCCGCGCCGCATTTTCGATCAGGGTCTTCCCTTCCGCCAGGGTGGCCGCCATCATCAGGTTTTCGGTGCCGGTGACCGTTACCACGTCCATCACCAGACGCGCACCCTGCAAGCGCTTGGCGCGGGCCCTGATATAGCCGCCATCCACCGAGATATCCGCCCCCATGGCGCGCAGACCGTCCAGGTGCAGATTGACAGGGCGGGAGCCGATGGCGCAGCCGCCGGGCAGGGAAACGTCCGCCTGGCCGAAACGCGCCAGCAGGGGACCAAGCACCAGAATGGAGGCGCGCATGACCTTCACCAGCTCGTAGGGAGCGGAAAAACTATTGATGCTGGAGGGGTCGATTTCGATGGTCATGCGCTCATCGACGGTAATGCCCACCCCCATGCGCCCCAGCAGGCCAATGGTGGTGGTCACATCCTGCAGATGCGGAACATTACTCAGGCGCACAATACCGTCACTCAACAGCGCAGAAGCCAGAATCGGCAACGCCGCATTCTTGGCGCCGGAAATCCGCACCTCGCCCTCCAAGGGCGCGCCGCCGGAAATTACGAGCTTATCCATTCATCATGGCCTGGTTACGCGAAAGAACGGGGCATGATAATAAACTTTCCCCGCCGGCGCTACGCTTCCAGAAGTTCCAGCACATTGCTGACCTTCGCCAGGGCCTGCAGATCTTCGGGAATCTGCTCATAATGCAGTTCACAGCCCACCTTCCGCGCCTCGTCCTGCCCCTGCAACAGCAAGGCCAGGGCCGCGCTGCTGGCGCTTTCCACTCCTTCCAGGGAAACCACCAGCTGTTTGCTGGCGTGGATCTGCGCTGCCATTTCCCGCCACAGATCCGGTACGGTGGACAAGTTCAACACCCCGCTCAGTTGCCATCGGGACATAAAATCAGCCGCCCCGCAGCTTTTGGTTATGCGCTTTGAGGGTATTGATCAGGCCATCGATGCCGCCTTTTTTTACCTCGGCGGCGAAATTGCCCCGATAGTTGGACACCAGGCTCACGCCATCCACCACCACATCGTAGATCTTCCAGTCGCCGTTGTCCTGCCGGTACAGCCGGTAGTTGATGGGAACCGGAGGCGCGCCGCCATCATGCACCCGGGTAAAAACAGTCACCCGCTTGTCTTCCGGTTTTCCTCGATACGGCAGATACTCGATCTTCTGATCCGAATAATTGAGCAGGGTGGTTGCATAGGTCCGCACCAGCAATTCCTGGAACTCATGGGCCAACTGTTCTTTCTGTTCCTCCGTCGCCCGCCGCCAGTATTTTCCCAGGGCGCCGCGGCTCATGAGGCGAAAATCGAAATGCGGCAGCACCTTTTTGTACACCAGGGCATAGATACCGCTGCTGTCTTTTTCCAGCTCGGCCTTGCGGGCGCGCACCTGCTCCAGCACATAGTCCGCCGTGGAGCGAATCAGCTCCACCGGCTGCGGATCCGCCGCCTGCACTCCGCCACCGGCAAGCAGCAACACACACAGAATGAATCCCTTCCCCATCATTTTTCTCCTCCCTGCGCCTTGCTAAAGATAAATTGACCGATGATTTCCTCGAGCACCAGGGCAGATTGGGTGATTTCAATTTCACTGCCGTCTTTCAGCACCACGTCGCTGCCACCGGGATCGAGGCCGATATACTGCTCGCCCAGCAACCCGGCGGTAAGAATCTTGGCATAGGTATCTTCGGGAATCTGGTCATAGTTTGCATACACGTCCATGTCCACCACCGCCTGAAAGCGCTCCTTGTCGAAGCCGATCCCAACCACGCGGCCAATCTCGACGCCCGCCATGGTTACGGGCGCCTTCGCCTTGAGGCTGCCTATATTGTCAAAACGCGCCGTAACGCGGTAGCTTTCGCCGGTGTTTATGGTGCCCAGGTTGCTGACCTTCATCGCCAGAAAAAACAGCGCCAGCAAACCAATGGCCATGAATACACCCACCAGGATTTCTGTTTGTTTTACATGTTTCATTATTTGTCCCTAGTCGAACATAAGCGCCGTCAAGGCAAAATCCAGCGCCAGCACCGCCAAAGAGGAATGCACCACGGTGCGGGTGGTGGCGCCGCTGACGCCGGCGGAAGTCGGCACACTGTTATACCCCTGAAATATTGCAATCCACACACAGGTGAAACCAAACACCAAACTCTTTATGACACCGTTCATCAGGTCTTCGTTCCAATCGATTCTCGCCTGCATCTGCCCCCACCAGGCGCCATCGTCCACGCCCAGCAGGCCCACGCCCACGAACCAGCCCCCCAGCACCCCCAGGGCGCTGAACAACGCCGCCAGCAGCGGCATGGAGATGAAACCGGCCAGAAAGCGCGGCGTAAGCACCCGCCGCACCGGATTCACCGCCATCATTTCCAGCCCGGACAGTTGCTCGGTCGCCTTCATCAGGCCAATTTCCGCCGTCAGCGCAGATCCCGCCCGCCCGGCAAACAGCAGGGCGGTGACCACCGGCCCCAGTTCGCGCACCAGGGAAGCGGCCACCATCACCCCCAGGGTGGCCTCCGCCGCGAATTGGGAAAGTATGTAATAGCCCTGCAGGGACAGCACCATGCCCACGAACAGGCCGGAAACGGCGATGATCAGCACCGTCAGCACGCCGACGGAGAACAGCTGCTCCAGCAGCAGGCGCGGGCGGCGCAGCACTTCTCCCATGCTGGCGAGCACCTGCACCAGCAACAGACTGGCGCGCCCCAGATGGCGCACGGAATCGATGCCGAAGCGCCCGAGCCTTGCAATCGCCTCCGTCACGCCGGCTCTCCAAACAAGTCCGCCTGCAAGGGCGGTGCGGGATAATGAAAGGGCACCGGGCCATCGGGAAGCCCGTGCATGAACTGGCGCGTCCACTCCGAACCGGATTCCCGCAATGATCTGGGGTCGCCTGATTCCACCACCCGGCCATCGGAAATCACATACAGCAGATCAGCAATGGCGCTGGTTTCCTCCACATCATGGGAAACCACGATGCTGGTCAACCCGGCAGCGTCATTGAGCTGGCGAATCAGTTTCACCAGCACGCCCATGGAAATGGGATCCTGGCCGGTGAAAGGCTCGTCATACATGATCATCATGGGATCCAGAGCAATGGCCCGGGCCAGGGCCACCCGCCGCGCCATGCCGCCGGACAGTTCCGAAGGCATCAGCTTCCGCGCCCCGCGCAGGCCCACGGCTTCCAGCTTCAGCAAAACCAGCTTGCGCAGCAGCGCTTCATTGAGGCGGGTGTGCTCGCGCAGGGGAAAGGCGACATTCTCGAACACGTTCAGATCCGTGAGCAGGGCCCCGCTCTGAAACAACATGCCCATGCGCATGCGCAGGCGGTATAGCTCCTTCATGTTCAGCTGGTGTACATCCAGCCCATCCACCTCCACCGTGCCCTGATCGGGGCGCAACTGGCCGCCGATGAGCTTCAGCAAGGTGGTTTTGCCCGTACCGGACGGCCCCATGATGGCCGTGATCCTGCCCCGGGGGATCTCGATATTCAGCCCGGAAAAGATCTTGCGCTCGCCACGACTGAAATACAGATCACGAATACGCACCAAAGAAGCCGTTCCCTGCCCGGGCGCGTCGTTTTGCCCCCCGGCGGAAAGCTGCACGGCCCGTTGCCGCGACGCTTCTGTGGATTTGGACTCTCTGCGGGACATGGACTCTCAAATGCATGCACAAAAGGAAATCATTGTCCGCACCCAACCTTCCGGGGTCAAGAGAAATCACAGCATTACGATACGGGATGCTATGCTTTGCCGAAACAGACAAGGAGCAAACGAGCACATGGCCGATATCCTGCCCTTTCGCCAGCCCAAAGCCGGGGAGAAACACCGGGGCAACACCCTTTGCCGCAACGGACACCACAAATGGGCGATTGACAAGGAAAGAGTGTTCGACACCAAGCAGGGAAAGTTGGTGACCCGTTTGCGATGCCGGCGTTGCAACGCAGTAAAAACGAGGCTTCTCTGAACCGACCCGTATGGCAGATACAAAACAGCCCCGGCACAGCGGGGCTGTTTTTTCTGCCGGGCTTAAGGCCGTTTCCGCTTATTCAGCAGAAGCCTTCACCACCATGTTGGCGGATTGAATGTAGGCCACCTTTCGGGCCAGCGTTTCCATCCGGGATGCCAGACGATCCAGTTTCGCCATCTTGCCGGACAACTGCTGCTCCAGACTGGCGATGCGTTGTTCCTGCTTGCGCATGTAGGCGTAGGCGTCACCGGCGCCCAGGCCCACGGCGGTATTGACCCGTTTGACGCCCTGATCATCAGAAGACTCCCAGGCGCGCCCCACGGCCAGCCGGTAGTCTTCAGGCGTCATCCGCTCCACAGGCACCGCCACGCCAACACCGTCATTGCGCCCGGATGCGACGATGTAATCCCCGGCCTTTACCACTCCGGAAACCTTGACGGGCACCTGCCCCATCATGGCGACCAGGGCGTACTGATCGCGTTTTTCGAAGCCGGGATCATTGCCGGCAAAGGCCGGTGCGGTGGAAATGACCTGTACATACTCGGCTTTGTCCAGATCGCGACTCACCTTGCCGGCGACAATACCCACAATATCGCCGGCCTCCATGGTTTCTTCCGCATTCAGCCGTGGAATCCACTCGGCGAAGTCAGCCGAACTGGTGTTGTAGGTAACCCCGCCGGCAGTGTTCCCCTCCACAGATCCCACCGCATTACTCGCCGCATTTCCACCCGCATAAAAAGTAATGAAATTGTCGGCGGTACTGGGAGCGCTTTCATTTGGCATGGACAAGGCCAAGACATGGACGTTCCGCCCGTTTGGCTCCGTATTTTCGATAATGGCCACATGGTTGTCCATTGCCCGCACTCCTCCGGAGGTATAATAGCCATTGATGCTCCCGGTCGCGAACAATGCCACCCCCCCACCTTGTGTGGCGGCATCTCCCTGGGGAGAGGTGTTACTGGCGTAAACGCCGTAGCCATTGACCCGGTTGGTGGTGCCGTAAACACCGTAAGTAACCGCCGGAAAAGGGGGCGGCCCTGCATCCGCGCGACCGTACACGCCATAGGCTTCGAACTCGGCATCCACCGCCAGCTTGGCTTCTATCTGCGTATTGTGCGAAGTACCCCAAAGCGCCATGTTTTCATAGGACACGCCCCCTATGACACTCGAGTAATTCAGCAGCACATCGATACCCGCAGACGTGAATCTTCCTCCCGCAGACTGCAGGTTGAAAAAACTGTCTTCATAGATCTTCGCCTGACCAGTCACCTCGAACCTTGCAGGATAGCTCGCGGCCGCCTCGCGCACGACAGCATCTCCCTTGCCGGCATCCGCTCTGTCCAGCACCTCGGAATGGGTCGTCAGGATGCGCTTGATGGTTTCCGGGGTCAGGGTGATGCCTGCATAATTCGCCATTTCTTGCAGCATCTTCGCATCTTCATCATGCGCCTGGACGATTCCCGCATCCCCATCAACCGGCTCAGCGGCAACAGCAGACGCTCCAGTCATGACAAGCGCCAGGGCAGATGATGCAAGCCCGTTTCGAAAAAAACCATCATTCACACACTGCTTTTTCGTAGTTCTGTCAAACATTTGTTTTTCCTCTTACACCGTGATTATTGACTTCGAACACTCCGTCTTCTTATAGTCTAGATCACGCATGCAAAATTATCTGATTATTCTCAATAACTTGATTCATAAGGGAAAAACCCTCTTTCCTCAGCATATTTACTCCAGCGTCATAAACGATGGGGTAAATTTGGCAGGTCTTCTTTCGTGCGTGTTACCATGGACGAAAAAATGAACGCCCGAAATCCGCCCGTGAAGCCCTTACCCGAAATCAGCACATCCGAAGCCCGGCAGCTCAAGGAGCTGGGGCTGGCCGTAATCCGCGTCGAAGCCGAAGCCGTCAGGGATCTGGAAAGGCAGGTGGACGGGCATTTCGTGCGCGCCTGCCAGTTCATGCTGCATTGCACCGGGCGCATCGTGGTTACGGGCATGGGAAAATCCGGGCACATCGGCAACAAGATCGCCGCCACCCTGGCGAGCACCGGCAGCCCGGCCTTTTTCATGCACCCGGGCGAGGCCAGCCACGGCGATCTGGGCATGATTACCGCAGGGGATGTGGTGCTGGCCCTGTCCAATTCCGGAGAAACGGCGGAAATCGTCACCATTCTGCCCATCATCAAGCGCCTGGGCATTCCCCTGATCAGCATGACCGGCAACCCCGACTCCACCCTGTCGCGGGAGGCGGATGTGAATATCGACGTGAGCGTTTCCCGCGAGGCCTGCCCCCTGGGCTTGGCTCCCACCGCCAGCACCACGGCGGCGCTGGCCATGGGCGACGCCCTGGCGGTGGCCCTGCTGGAAACCCGCGGCTTCACCGAGCTGGATTTCGCCCGCTCCCACCCCGGCGGCAGCCTGGGGCGCAGGCTGCTGCTGCATGTAGGCGATATCATGCACAAGGGCAACAAGATTCCCCAGGTCAGCGAGCAGGCTACCATCAGCCAGGCCTTGATGGAGATGACCGCCAAGGGGCTGGGCATGACGGCAGTGGTGGACGAGGGACAGCGCGTCAGTGGAGTGTTTACCGATGGCGATTTGCGCCGCACCCTGGATCGCGGCGTGGACCTGCACAGCACGCCGGTGACCGAAGTCATGACCCGGGGCGGCGTCACCACCCAGAGCCAGAGCCTGGCCGCGGAAGCCCTGAAACTCATGGAAGACAACAAGATCAGCGGCCTGCTGGTGATCGATGACAGCAAGAATCTGATCGGCGCGCTCAATATGCACGACCTGCTCCGCGCCGGCGTAGTCTGAAAGAGGAAGACAAGCAATGCAGGACATCCTGGAAAAAGCGGCACAAATCAAACTGGTCATCTTCGACGTGGACGGCGTTCTTACGGACGGCAGCCTGTACCTTGGCGACGACGGGCAGGAATACAAGGCTTTCAATTCCCTGGACGGTCACGGCATGGTGATGCTCCAGCAAACCGGCGTGCAGATCGGCATCATCACCGGCCGCACCTCGAAGGTGGTGGAGATCCGCATGCACAGCCTCGGGATCAGCCATCTGTACCAGGGACAAAGAGACAAGCATCCCGCCTACTGCGAACTGAAACACCAGCTGGGTCTGGAGGACAACCAGATCGCCTATGTGGGCGACGACGTAGTGGATTTGCCGGTAATGAGCCGCGTGGGGCTGGCGATTGCGGTTCAGGACGCCCATGCCTTCGCCAAGCAACATGCCCACTGGATCACCTCGGCCCCCGGCGGCAAGGGCGCGGCCCGGGAGGTTTGCGAGCTGATCATGGAAGCCCAGGGCAAGCTGCACTCCCATCTGGAAAGCTACCTCCGCTGATGTATATCCGGCTGCTGCTGGCCGTACTGCTGACGCTGCTGGGCGTCATCTGGTGGGCCTCGCGCCCGGATCCCGCCCTCCCCGCCGGGGATACCGTGGACAGGGAACAGCTCCAGGACTATTTCGTGCAGCAACTGGAGCTGCGCCAGTTCGATGAACAGGGCGCACTCAGGCATGTATTGCGGGCGCAACAACTACAGCACTATCTCGAATCCGGCATTACCCGCCTGGCGCTGCCGGAATATATACTCTATGCCGACAAGGAACCCAGCCTGCGCATCGAAGCGGCGCAGGGGACGCTTTCACGGGACCAGTCCCTGCTGCAACTCCAGGGCGAGACCGACATTCACTGGCAGGGTGATGAAACCCAGCCCCCCATGCGCATTCTCACTTCCGACCTGAACATACAGCCACAACGCGAATATGCCGAAACCGCTGCGGCGGTGACTGTCACCAGCGCCGAAAACTGGATAGAATCCGTTGGCATGCAGGCCTGGCTGAAGTCCCCGGGTCGCATCCGTTTTCTGGCTCAGACGAGGGCCCATTATGTTGCTCAATAAATGCCGTATGCTATTGACGTTGGTTTTGCTGTCCGCCGCCCCGGCAACCATGCTGGCCCTGCCCTCCGACAAGGATGCGCCAGTGGAAATCGAGGCCGACAGCGCCGACATCGATCAGGCCAGCCATACCACAACCTATCGCGGCAAGGTGAAGATACGGCAAGGCTCCATGCAACTACAGGCCGACAAGGTGGTGATCACCTACAGGAACAAAAAACCGGGGAAACTCATCGCCACCGGCAAGCCGGCGACATTCCGCCAGCGCCCGGCAAAAGACAAGCCCTGGGTGACGGGACAGGGCGCGCGCATCGTCTATGATATCAACAGCGAAGAGCTGGTTCTCCATGGCGACGCAGTGCTGACCCAGAATAACGACAGTTTCCGCAGCGACCGCATCGTCTACGACCGGGTCAAGGCGCGCCTCAAGGCCGGCGCCGCGGCCAAGGGCTCGGACCGGGTCAAGGTCATCATCCATCCGCAAAATACGCAATGAGCTTTCTCAGCGCCGAGGGACTGGTAAAGAAATACCGGGGAAAAGCCGTGGTGAACGGCGTCAGCCTGCATGTGGACGAAGGCGAAGTGGTGGGGTTGCTCGGCCCCAATGGCGCGGGCAAAACCACTTGTTTCTACATGATCATGGGACTGATCCCCGTGGATGCCGGCAGCATCAACCTCGGCGGCAGGGATCTGACCTCCCGCCCCATGCATGTCCGCGCCCGCCACGGCCTGGGCTATCTCGCCCAGGAGCCGTCCATTTTCCGGCGGCTGAATGTCGAGGAAAATATCCTGGCGGTGCTGGAAATCAGTGAAAAGCGGCCAAAAAAGGATCGCCAGGCGCGTTGCGACGCACTGCTGGCCGAATTCGGCATTTCCCACCTGCGCAAGCACCTGGCCATCAGCCTTTCCGGCGGCGAACGCCGCCGCCTGGAAATCGCCCGCTGCCTGGCCTCCCGGCCCAGTATCATCCTGCTGGACGAGCCCTTTGCGGGGGTGGATCCCATCTCTGTCTCGGACATACAGCAAATTGTTGAAAATCTTGCAAAAACAGGGATCGCCATATTGATCACGGATCACAATGTACGGGAGACCCTGGGGATCTGCCAGCGCGCCTATATCGTTTCCGAAGGCGCAGTGCTGGCCCAGGGAGCCCCCCGGGAAATCCTTGCCCACGAAGAGGTGCGAAGCACCTATCTGGGGGAACATTTCCGCTTATAACCTGACCTGCATCAAGCATTGGCATTTCGGAAATTACCCCGGCTTGCGCTAAACTATAAGAAAAAGGAGCCGTTAATACACTCATGAATTCATACCTTACGCCTGGAACACCCTGCGGTCGCACTGAACATCCTTTCAACCATCCGTTACTGGCCGCTCCCTCCGCCTCGTTCCCCGGTATGCCGCAACAACAAGACAAAGGGCCGTTTATCCGCTAATGAAAGCCTCCATTCAGCTCCGCCTGGGTCAAAACCTCACCATGACCCCGCAACTGCAGCAAGCGATCAAGCTGCTGCAACTTTCCACACTGGAGCTCAAACAGGAAATACAGGAAGCGCTGGAATCCAACCTCATGCTGGAAATCGAGGAGGATGGGGGCGAAGATGCGCCTGCGCCCAGCGAAAAAACCGCGGAGGCCGAACCCGCCGCCCAGGAAGAGACGGAACTCCAGAGCGGTACGGAAACCATCCCGGATGAACTGCCCGTGGACGCCAACTGGGAAGATCAGTACGACATCCCGGTAACGCGCACCCAGGCAAGCAGCAACGAGGAACACAGCGACTACCTTTCCCGGGAGAGCAACACCGAAACCCTGCAGGACTATCTGCACTGGCAGCTCAACCTGACGCCTTTCAGCGAGGAAGACCGCGCCATCGCCACCGCCCTCATCGACGGCATTTCTCCGGACGGCTACCTGGATGCGCCCCTGGAAGAAATCATCGCCGACATGAACGATGAAGAAATCGGCATGGAAGAGGTGCTGACCGTACTGCACCGCATCCAGCATTTCGATCCGCCGGGGGTCGCCGCACGCAATCCCCAGGAAAGCCTGCTGTTGCAACTGGAGCAGCTCCCTGCGGATCAAACAGTGAAAAACAAGGCGAAAAAACTGCTGCAGGATCACTTCGACCTGCTCACCAGCGGCAATGAACCGCGCATCCGCAAGCTGCTGCGCATGACCCCGGAGCAGGCGCAGGCGGTATTCAACCTGATCCGTTCTCTCAATCCCCGCCCCGGCTCCAGCATATCCCCCGCGGATACCCGCTATGTGGAACCGGATGTGTTCGTGGAAAAGAAAGACGGGCGCTGGCTGGTGTCCCTGAATCCGGAGGCCATGCCCAAGCTGCGGGTCAACGCCGAATACGCCGCCCTGGTCAAACGCGCGGACAACAGCAGCGACAACACCACCCTGAAAGACCACTTGCAGGAAGCACGCTGGTTTCTCAAGAGCCTGCAGGGCCGCAATCAGACCCTGCTGAAGGTGGCGACACGCATCGTGGAAGTGCAACAGGCTTTCTTCGATCATGGGGAGGAAGCGATGAAACCCCTGATTCTCAAAGATGTCGCCGAAGCCGTGGAAATGCACGAGTCCACCATTTCCCGCATCACCACGGGCAAATACATGCACACCCCCAAAGGGGTGCTGGAATTCAAGTATTTCTTTTCCAGCCATGTCAGCACCGACAATGGCGACCAGGCATCCGCCGTCGCCATTCGTGCCTGTATCCGCAAGATCATTCTCGCGGAAGACCCCCAAAAACCCTTGTCCGACAACAAGATCGCCACCATGTTGTCGGAAAGCGGCTTCAAGGTAGCGCGGCGCACCGTCGCAAAATACCGGGAAGCAATGGCAATCCCGCCATCCAACGAACGTAAACGTCTCGTTTAATCAAGGAGAATACTATGCAACTGAGCGTAACCGGTCACCACATAGAACTCACAGACGCCCTACGCAACTATGTAGAAGAGAAGATCAAGCGCATCGAGCGCCACTTTGATCACGTCACCAACGTACATGTCATCCTCAGCGTGGAAAGGCACATGCAGAAGGCGGAAGCCACCGTCCACGTCAGCGGCGCCGATGTTTTTGCAGAAGCGACGGAAGAAGATTTGTACGCAGCCATAGACGGCCTGGTGGACAAGCTTGACCGGCAGATCCTCAAACACAAGGAAAAGATCCAGAAGCGCGCCCGCGGCAATGGCGGCGCTAGGGCTATACTGGCGGAAATGCCGGAATAACCCGGAACAGGCATCAGGAAAACCTGCTGCATTCCACCCAACCTGCTGGAATCTCCCGAAGCGCCTCTTTCCGGCGCGGGAGATTCCCGGAACCGATACCACCATCATGCTACCTGAAGATTTGCTGCAGCCGGATCAGATCAAACTCTCGAACACCACATCGAGCAAGAAGCGCGCCCTGGAGACCGTGGCCGAACTGCTCGCCGCCGGCACCAACACCCCCAGCGCGGAAGCCATCTACGAAAAACTCCTGGACCGGGAGCGTCTGGGCAGCACCGGCATGAACCATGGCATTGCCCTGCCCCATGCCCGCATCAAGGGCATCAGCAAACCCACCGGCGCCTTCCTGCATCTGGCCACTGGCGTGGATTTCGACTCCCTGGACGGCGAGCCAGTGGATCTGGTATTCGGCCTGCTGGTGCCGGAGCAAGCCACGGAAGCCCACCTGGAGCTCCTCGCAGAGCTGGCCCGGCTGTTCAGCAATCCTCAGCTATGCGCCCAGATCCGCCGCGCCACCAGTGAAGAGCAGGTGTTGCAACTGCTGAACCCGCCCCCCCTGGCCGATGCAGCATCAGATCACAGTTAACGACCTCATCGACGCCCTTCAGGAGCGTCTGAGGCTGCGCCTACTGGCGGGCAGGAAGGGCCTGGGCAATGTCATCTTCGACGCTGAAATCGAAAAATCCGACCCCATCATCGCCGGCCCGCTGAACTACATTCATCCCAGCCCGGTGCAGATCATCGGCCCCAAGGAGAAAAAATACCTCACCAGCCTCAGCAGCGAAGACCAGCAGGCGGCCTTGATGCGGCTGTTCTCCGCCAAGCCCGCCGCCATCTTGCTGAGCAACAGGCTCAAATCCATCAAGGCCCTGGAAGACATGGCGGAAAAACACAACACGCCGCTCCTGGCCTCCTCCCTCAAGGACGCGCAGGTGCTGGACAACCTCCAGTACTATGCCGCCCGCTTCTTCGCCAGGAAAACCACCTTGCACGGCGTGTTTCTGGAAGTGCTGGGCATGGGTGTGCTGCTCACCGGCCACTCCGCCGTGGGCAAGAGCGAGCTGGCCCTGGAGCTGATCATCCGCGGCCACCGGCTGATTGCCGATGATGTCACCGAGTTCCGCCGCATCGCCCCGGACATCGTCAGCGGCAGCTGCCCGCCCCTGTTGCGGGAATTCCTCGAAGTGCGCGGCCTGGGCATTCTGAACATTCCCGCCATGTTCGGAGACAGCGCCACCAAACACAGCAAATACCTGCACTTCATCGTGCACCTCAAACGCATGAAGCTGCAGGAAATCGCAGACATGGAACGCCTGCGCGGCGTGGGCCGTTACCGCAATGTACTGGGAGTGGAAATCCCGGAGATCACCGTACCTGTGGCGCCGGGGCGCAACCTGGCGATTCTGGTGGAAACCGCCGTCAGAAACCACATCCTGAAACTGAAAGGCTATGACGCCGCCGAGCTGTTCATCCAGCGGCAGCAGCAAGCCATCGAGGAAAGCAGCTCATGAGCATCGGTATCCTGCTCATCACTCACCCCGGCATCGGCGAGGCACTGCTGAGAAACGCCTGTGAGCTCGTAGGCTCCTGCCCGCTGCGCATACAGTGTGTGGATATTCCCCTGGAAGGCGATACAGACGAGCTGCAGCAACTCACCCGCCGGCAGGCGCGGGATCTGGATGACGGCAGCGGGGTGCTGGTGCTCACCGACGCCTTCGGCGCCACCCCCAGCAATATCGCCTGCCAGCTTACCGGCGAACTGGAGGCGAATGTGGTCTCCGGCCTCAACCTGCCCATGCTGATCCGGGTGTTCAACTACGCCAGCGACGACCTGCAATCCCTGACCCACAAGGCCGCCGATGGCGGCATGCGCGGCATTCAGGTGGCCCGCGCAAAAGGAGTTTGCAGATGAAATCCACGCAGATCATCGTCCCCAACAAACTCGGGCTGCACGCCCGCGCCGCCGCCAAGCTGGTGGGCGCCGCCAGCAAATTCTCGGCGGAAGTCTATGTCGAAAAGGACGGCAACCGCATCAACGGCAAAAGCATCATGGGCGTGATGATGCTTGCCGCCAGCAAAGGCACGGAGATCACCATCATCACGGATGGAAAAGATGAAGAAAGCGCTCTGGAGGCGCTCATCACACTCGTCCGCGACGGCTTTGGAGAAGAGCAATGACCCTGGCGATTCAGGGCATCGGGGTAGACACCAGCATCAGCACCGCCATCGGCAAGGTATTGATGCTCTCCCGGGGCAATATCCAGGCCGAACCCGGCATGATTCCGCACAATCAGATCGAGGCGGAAATCAGCCGTTTTCTCCGCGCCGTGCAACAGGCATCCGCACAACTGCAGGATGTGCGCAAGCAAATCCCCGAGGACACGCCCGCGGACATCCTGGAATTCATCGACACTCACCTGCTGATGCTGGAGGACAAGGCCATCTCCGAGGCCCCGGTGCAGACCATCCGCGAGGAGGGCTGTTCCGCCGAGTGGGCGCTGCAACTGCGCCGCGACCAGATGATGCGGGTGTTCGAGGACATGGAAGACGCCTACCTGCGCACCCGCAAGGATGACCTGGATCATGTGGTCAACCGCATTCTGCATATCCTCCAGGGCGGCAAGAACAGCGACCCCACGGAAATCTCCGGGCACATCATCGTCTCCGAAGACCTCACCCCGGCGGACGCCATCATGCTGCATCACCGCGGCGCGACCGGCTTCGTCACCGAGTATGGCAGCCCCATGTCCCACACCGCCATTCTCGCCCGCAGCCTTGGCATTCCCGCCGTGGTGGGCGCCCACGGGGCCACCAGCCAGCTGCGTTCCGGAGAGCTGGTGGTCATCGACGCCCGGCACGGCAGCGTACTGGCCGGTTGTGACGACAGCTGCCTGCTGTTCTTCCGCCAGCGGCTGGAACAGGAACAGGCGCGCCGTCACGCCCTGCACAATCTCAAGGATGCGCCGGCGATCTCCCTGGACGGAAGGAAAATCGAGCTGCTGGCGAATATCGAACTTCCCGAAGATACGGAAACCGCCGTCGAAGGCGGCTGCCGTGGCGTGGGCCTGTACCGCACCGAGTTCCTGTACATGAACCGGGAAGAGTTGCCCACGGAAGAAGAGCATTTCCTGGCCTACAAACAGGTGGTCGAAGGCATGCGGGAACAACCCGTCATCATTCGCACCCTGGATCTGGGAGCGGACAAGCAATGCGAGCACCAACCGCAACCCACCTCCTGCACCAATCCCGCATTGGGCCTGCGCGCCATTCGCCTGTGCCTGAAAGAAACCGGCATCTTTCGCACCCAGATCCGCGCCATCCTGCGGGCCTCCGCATTGGGCAACGTGCAATTGATGATCCCCATGCTCACCAATTTGTGGGAAGCGCGACAAGCCAGGCGAATCATCGACGAGGAGCTGCAATCACTGTTGCACCAGGGCGTCGAGATCAACCCGCAAATTCCCGTAGGCGCCATGATCGAAACCCCGGCCGCGGCGCTGACGGCGGAAAGCTTCGCCCGGATGTTCGATTTTCTCTCCATCGGCACCAATGACCTGATCCAGTACGCCCTGGCGGTGGATCGCGCGGACGACGGCGTCAACCACCTCTATGACGCCCTGCATCCCGCCGTCATCATGCTGATTCAGCAAGTGGTGCAGGCCGGCATCACCACGGGCAAGCCGGTGGCCATGTGCGGTGAAATGGCGGGTACGCCGAAGTACATTCCCCTGTTGCTGGGCATGGGCCTGAAGAGCCTGAGCATGCATCCGGCGTCCCTGCCGGAAGCCAAACAGCTGATACGCAACCTGAACATCACGCACCTGGAGCAAAAGACCGCTCTGATCCTGCAAAACCTGCTGCATGAAGACCTGGAAAAGGCCTTGCTGGAACTGGAAGCGGATCAGCCCACCGGCTGAACCCGTGCGCCGCATCAGAATTCGCGATCCCTTGATTCCGGCAAGCGAACCTCGCGGCCGGCGAACAGCTCCGGCGCAGAAGCCGCCCCGGAATTCAGCCAGCTCACATCATAGGGGTGATGGGAGCGCCCGTAGTCCTCGATGATCTGCCGCACATAGTTGCGGGTTTCCCGAAACGGCGGCACGCCCCGGTACTGCAATACCCGGTGCTCGCCGGCGTTGTAGCCCGCCAACGCCTTGACCAGATCACCCTTGAAAAACGCCAGCAGCCAGCGCAGGTACGCCATTCCACCGCGGATGTTCTGCTCCGGATCCCAAATATCCTCCACCGCAAAACGCACTGCCGTGGCCGGAACCAGCTGCATCAATCCACATGCGCCCTTCGGCGATTGCGCCCGAACATCGAAGCCCGACTCCACCCGGATCACCGACAACACCAGATTGGCCTCCAGGCCATGCTCCCGGGACAGCTTCTCCACCACACCGACAATGGCCTTGCAGTCCGGATCCGCGCATCGCTCCGCCAGCCAGGGCAAGGTTGCAATGTGGGAACAGCCGTTTTCATATGTTCGCTCACCACCGATCATGCCCAGCACATTGACCGCCTGTTCATCGCCGGAAGCAGCGGCTTTCTCCAGCCAGTAACGGGCGATATCATCATTGCGGGGCACGCCCCGTCCGTTGGCGTACATCCACCCCAGACTGCGCCAGGCGTCCACCTGCCCTTGGGCGGCGGCCCTGCAATACCAGTCTCTCGCTTCCTGCGGGGATTTGCGCACTCCTTCTCCGTGCTCCAGCGCCGTTCCCAGGGAAAACTGCGCCCGGGCATCTCCCTCCGCTGCGAGACCGCGCAAGGTCTGCAACGGCGCCAACGGTTCTGCCGCTCCCCCGGGCGCTGCCTGCAACAATGACAGCAACGTCCCGCATCCAATCCAGCGCCAAAGGCTCGTTCGCATATTGAAAATCATTTTCCCGCTCCAAGTCTTCCCTGTCTCTTGTAAGTTTAAGTATAGGACATCCTCGCTCCGGATCACCAACAGGGGCAACCGCCAATACCCGGAAGATGACTAGACCCTGCCTGAATAATTCCTCTCAACCTGCTAAACTGAAAAGCATTTGTCATCATCAGAATTTTTGGAATTCCACCAGGGCCATGAGCAGCCAGACAACCACTGAAAGCGAGATCTCGCGTCTGGAGCAAATCCAGGAATTCCTGGACCAGGACGCCTGGCGGGAAGCCGCACAGCTGCTGAAAAAACTTCAGCCCGCTGAAATCGCCCATGTCCTGGAGGCCCTGCCCCTGAACCAGCGCCAGATTCTCTGGGATCTCCTGGATACGGCCCAGGATGGCGAAACCCTCATGGAGCTCACGGAAAACGTGAGGAACGAACTGATCCAGAACATGGATCAGGAAGACATCGTCGCCGCCACTGAACATATGGACGTGGACGACCTGGCTGATTTCATCCAGGAACTGCCCCACGATGTCACCCGGGAGGTCATGGAATCCCTGAGCGAGCAGGACCGGCGCCGCCTGGAAACCGTACTCTCCTACCCGGAGGACACCGCCGGCGGCCTGATGAACACCGACCCGGTCACGGTACGCCCCGAGGTCACCCTGGACGTGGTGCTGCGCTACCTGCGACAGCTGGGCGACAAGGTTCCCAGAGATACGGATCAGTTGTTCGTCACCAACCGCGAGGACAAATATCTGGGCACCCTGCGCCTGGCGGATCTGGTCACCCACGACCCCCAGGAAACCGTGGCGGAAGTCATGAGCCTGGAAGTGCAGCCATTCAATGCCCTGACCGCCGCCGCCGATGTGGCCAGACGCTTCGAGCAATACGACCTGCTCTCTGCGCCGGTAGTGAACGAAGAGGGACAGCTGGTCGGAAGGATCACCGTGGATGACGTAGTGGATCTGATCCGCGAGGAAGGCGAACACCATTTCATGGGCAGCGCCGGCCTGTCGGAAGACGAAGACATGTTCGCCCCGGTGATGGTGAGCAGCAAGCGCCGCGCCCTGTGGCTGGGCATCAACCTGCTCACCGCCTTTCTGGCCTCCTGGGTGATCGGACACTTCGAAGCCACCCTGGACAAGATCGTGGCCCTGGCGGTGCTCATGCCCATTGTCGCCAGCATGGGCGGGGTGGGCGGCACCCAGACCCTGACCCTGGCCATTCGCGGCCTCGCCCTGGGACAGCTCTCCAGCAAGAACGCGGGCTACCTGCTGGCCAAGGAACTGGCCATCGCCCTGGTAAACGGTATTTTATGGGCGTTCGTCGTGGGCATCATCGCGGGCCTGTGGTTCAACAGCACGGATATCGCCCTGGTGATCGCCGCCGCCATGATGATCAACCTGATGGCCGCGGCGGTGGCCGGCGCCCTGCTGCCCCTGGCCCTGGACAGGCTGGGCATCGACCCGGCCCTGGCCGGCGGCGTATTGCTGACGACGGTCACCGACGTGGTCGGTTTTCTCGCCTTCCTCGGGCTGGCTACGGCGTTTCTGCTCTGAACAAGCCAAGGAACCCATGGACGGGCATGAATGAAGGCCGAACAGGCATTCTGCCGCGCTTTGCCGATACTACCGCTCCGTCTCGACCCGGATGACGCAGCGCCCGTCCCTTTTCCGGCTGCAAAGATCCAGGCGCAGCTCGCCATGGCGGTCGGTACGCAACACCCGCGCCCCGGCTTTCTCCAGTCGTTGCAGCACCTCCTCGCCAGGATAGCCGCGGATATTGCCGGCGTTCACGGAAATGAGCGCCAGGCGAGGATGCAGCCTGTCCACGAAGGCAGCGCTGGTGGCGTCTGCCGCGCCGTGATGCCCCGCCACCAGCACATCGATGTCAGCGGGCAGTTTGTTCTGCTCCAGCAGCGCCTGCTCCACCACTGCATCCGCATCCCCCATGATGAGCAGCTTCAGCCCGGCATAATGCAGCAGCAACACCAGGGAATGGCGGTTGAGGTTGTCTCCGGAAAAGGCTTCCGGCCACAACACCTCGATATGCATCCCCTGCCAAGAAATATCTTCCCCGGCGCGCAGCAGCCGGCGATGCGCATCCTGCGCCAGGGCGTCATTCACCCAGCGCACCAGATCCGGGCGTACATCCGCTGGCAGGGGGTGACCGCTGTAGAGCACTGGCGTCCGGGGAAACGCCTCCCGCAGGCGGAAATAACCACCAGCATGATCCGGATGAAGATGGGTAAGAATCAGGTAGTCCAGGCGCTTCACACCCAGCGCCCCAAGGCGCGCCAGCAGCCGCCGGCTCATGCCGGGATGGCCTGTATCGATAAGTACGCCCCGCGCGCCCTGCTGCAGCAACAGGGCCTGACCCTCCCCCACATCCAGCATCACCAGACGGGGTTCCGCCGCCACGGGCGCAGCCATCACGCAAAGCGACAAACAGAAGAAAAGCGTTTTCATTTTTTTCCGCCAAAGAATGCGGCAGCGCCGCCGCCCACGCTGGCCAGAGCATTGAATCCCACGTCCCGCCAGTCGCCCACCCGATCCGGCAAGGCCCACTGCAAGACTTCATCCAGCCCCGCCCCCGCCAGCAGGACCACCAGCCCCATCAACGGGGGAAACAACAACATGGAAAAAAAACCAAAGCCACCGAATAGCAGAAAATGCAGGCGCTCCTCCACCAGGGGCAGGGTCAGGGGAAATAACAGAAACAGCGGCACCATCCACAACAAATGCCACAGATTGAAAGCGCCCCCGTGCCGCCGGAACCAGGCAACCATCATCACCACCATGGCGGTCAGCGCCAGCAGCATGAGCGCCGCCAGCCAGCCGCTGGACACCATATCCCTGGCATAGCGCTGCAAGGAACGCCCGAACACCGACACCATGGGAATCAGCACCAGCAGCACCAGCCAGCCGGCCAAAGCACCATTGTGAATATTCTTGCGCGGCTTCTGCAGCATCATTCGATAACCAGTGGATACATTGCGTTATCCCGAGGATAAACCGATCCTGGTTCTTGTGGTAGTACCAGAATCCAAGGCTTTTTCAGGTTCCTCTCAAAAGCATGAAGAAACAATCCCATTCCAACCCGCTGGAATCCGCAAGCGGCCACTGGTCTATACTGAATCAGGAAGAGAAGCTTTTGAAACAGAATGTCATCGCTTGTTACACTTGGAAACAATCCCCGGCTCAAGCTTCCTCAAAGGCAGGACGCCGGTCCGGATCCGCAGGATCCGGCCACCACCGAAACCCGCAGGAGAATGTCATGCGCAAAACCACTCTTTTCTTTTTCACCCTTCTTGGCTTGCTGTTGAGCATGCCAGCGTTTGCCGAAAACAGCACCAAAACCGCAGGCTACACCATTCACCACAACGCGTTTTTGAGCACCGAACTGTCACCGGAAATGGCCGGGCAGTACCATATCCGCCGC